>JACCEE012126402.1_pt1 | contig 10545 bp, 8 predicted proteins | sample 7449931 | NCBI WGS metagenome assembly JACCEE01 (sample SAMN15323457, study PRJNA562643) | freshwater metagenome | isolation source: river surface water | place: USA:Blue River Watershed | collected 2017-08-19 | reverse complement strand
CTGGAGAGCTTATTTGTTTCTCCCTTACCTCTTCACCATTTACGGATCCGACCATCACCCTTCTTCCCCACTGGCGGCTCCCAAGATGAACATAAATTTGCCTCCTTTACCGCAACCCCTTCCAGATCAGCTTCTCCAGCAGTTATCACCAGGAGCTTTGGCCTACTTGGGGGATGCGGTTTACGAGCTTTACATCCGCGCTAATTACCTCGTCCCGCCCAAGCGATTACACCTTTATCACAGTTTAGTAGTGGCGCAAGTGCGGGCGGAAACTCAGGCTCGACATTTGCGATCGCTCGCCCCTCACTTTACCACTGCGGAAACCGAGATTGTCCGGCGCGGTCGCAATGCCGCTACAGGTCGTCCTAAGCGTCTATCTGTATCCATTTATCAGCAAGCCACCGGCTTGGAAACCTTGATTGGCTATTTATACCTCAAGGACCCCGAACGTTTGACCTATCTATTAGCCCAGTTAGAAATCGAGGGCGATACTCTTTTTGGGCTGAAGCCCAACTACGAACCAGGGATCCCAGAGGCGGAAAAGGGGACAGACCAGTGATTTTAGTGGGCACAGAATCAGATTCCCACCGCATCAATGTAAGGAAATCATCATATGTCGGAAAAAAAATACATTCCTAATCATCGCCGTCCCCGCATCCAGCCAGGGAGCGTCAAACCCACACGCCCAGAACAGTCTGGGGAGCGATCCGAGCGGTCAGCCGATCGCACCGAGCGGTCAGGTTCGCGCCCGGAACGCTCAGGTTCGCGCCCGGAACGCTCAGGTCCGCGCTCCGATCACTCAGGTCCGCGCTCCGATCGCTCAGCCCGGTCATCGCGTCCCGCCCCATCCCCCAACGCCACCGAAGACCAAACCGATACCATTTATGGTCGTCATCCGGTGTTGGCAGCAATGGAAAACCAACACACCCTCCACCGCATCTGGATTACACCCCAACTGCGCTACGATCCCCGCTTTCACACCTTGATTGAATCCGCTACCGCCAACGGTACGACGATCGATGAAGTAGATTACCAGCGACTCGACCAAATCACCAACCGGGGCAACCACCAAGGCGTCGCCGCTCAAGTCTCCCCCTATAAATACTGGGCTTTTGAGGATCTGATTGCCCAGTCTCTATCCATCTCAGAAGCTCCGGTACTTTTAGTCGCTGATAGCATTAACGATCCCCACAATTTGGGCGCCATCATTCGCACTGCCGAATCCTTGGGTGCCCAAGGGCTGGTGATCCCCCAACGGCGTGCCGTGGGGATCACTTCTACAGTGATGAAAGTCGCCGCCGGAGCTTTAGAAAATTTTCCTGTTTCCCGAGTTGTCAATCTCAGTCGGGCGCTGGAACAATTAAAAGAAGCTGGCTTCTGGATTTATGGCGCCGCGGCAAATGCCAGCACAGTTTTGCACGAAGTTGAGTTCTCCGGCCCGACCTGTCTTGTGGTTGGCTCGGAAGGTGACGGTCTAAGTTTGCTCACACAGCGACGCTGCGATATGTTGGTTTCCATTCCCCTCGCGGGCAAGACTCCCAGCTTAAATGTTTCTGTGGCTACCGGGATGGCGCTTTATGAGATCTATCGTCAACGGTGGATTCAGCGGCGCCATTTAGGGAATGTTAAGAAAAATTAGGTTGAAAAAAAAAATCCCACGGAGTATAACGAAGTGTAAAGAGCCACGGGTCACGGATAACCCCATAACCCATAACCCCCAACACACATCGATTAATCGGCCAGAGGATATGAAAGCACTCAAAGAACTTCTGATTAACCTGTTCAATTTCGTAGGATTGGCCTGGTGGGTGGAAATTGCCACCGACACCCCCCGGTGTACCTACTACTTCGGCCCGTTTCTGACTCAGCAAGAGGCAGAAATCGCTACCCAAGGATATATGGAAGACTTGCAACATGAAGGCGCTCAAGGGATTACCTTTAGCGTTAAACGCTGCAAGCCTAACAATCTCACGGTTTACGACGAATTGGAGGATTTGGTGGGGCGGCGGCCATCGCCGGTTTTCAGTGGTCAGATTTAAGCTGTCAGGGACACGGCATCCCGTGTCCCTACTGCGCCATCAGCCATTGGTCTATATCTCGCAGGACTTGCTCGGGCACTTCCCAAGGGAATAGGTGGGCAGTGTTGGGGTAGCACTGCCACTGACAATTCTGGAGGTGACGGGCAGTTTCCTCACTGGAAGCTGGGGTGATATGCCGATCGGCTTCCCCCGCTAACACTAAACTGGGACATTGAATTTGCTCCAAGTCAGGGAGTCGGTTGTAACCTGCTTCTAGGGCTGCACTCAGGGCCCGCCTTGCCGGACCGCTGGTTTTTAAGTACGCCCCCATTGCTTCTTGGGCAATGTATTGGTAGGCAATGGGTTGATGTCTTTGCAGCAGGTAGCGGAAAAGCGATCGCTTCCCAAAGGTTTCTACATTCCACTGCCAACCGGGTCGCAGCCGGTTGATAATCGAACATATACCGGTAAATAACAAATCTTGCCAGCTAACCGGCGGATGGTTGCTCCTCGGTCGGGCGGCACTGGCAATTAAAATCATTCCTGTAAATCTTTGGGGATTGGCCAAAGCTAGCTCTAGCGCCAAAATCCCCCCCAGGGACCAACCTAAGAGTAAGCAATTTTCTACCTGCAACCGGTCTAGGAGTAATTCTAAGTCCAGAATGTGGTCTTGCATCTGAAAGTCTCGGCGGGTGCGGCTGTTTCCGTAGCCGCGCAAATCCGGGGCGATCGTCTGGAATCCCTGGGATAGATGTTCTGTAAACACGGACATACACCCCGCCGAACCGGGATGACCGTGGAGGCAGAGAATGGGAAATCCTACTCCTTTCACTTCGGCGTGCAGTTCGATCGCCGCAGTTGTGGTATTGTTTGCCTTGATGTTCCGTTGCATGAGTGATACAGTATATTGCTTTCCCAGAAAAAGGTTTCATTTGTATAATAAAAAAATCCAAATGACAAATGACATTGGACTTAGGACTCTTGGACAAATGACTTTAGAGGTGGCCGTTACGAAATATGTATTCCGCCACTTCCCCAACAAAATTTCTAATGCTAGGTTCGCTGTAAGCGCCATCATCGATGATGGTGATGATGTAGGTTTCACCAAACAAGTTCATGGCTAAGGTGGTGCCTAGGACTAAAGAGGTTTGACCGGTTTTTTCTCCCAGCCAGTTGCCGATCGCACTTTGCAACCCGGCGAACCCCAAAGCCCGATCGTACTGTTTCTCCAAGGCATGAATCAAGATTTCATCCCCCAGATGCTCGCGATTGTAAATTTGGATCATCATTTCCGTGAGTTCATCGGCGGTGAGGGTGTTTTTTCCTGTGCCAATGTCCGCAGGGAAGATGCGATCGCCCACAACTTTGGACTTAATCTGCATCTGCTGGAAACCCCGCATGCGCAAGGCTTTGTTAATGTAATCCCACCCCAAATAGTCGATGAGCTGATTGGTGGCGATATTGCTGCTTTTGGCAATCATCTCCTGCATAATCCGATCAATTGGGTATTTTTGCCCCACTACTAGGTCTGAAGCATCTTCGGTGAAGTTTCTCGGGTCGAGGTAGATGGGGGTGTCGAAGCGGATTTTCTCCTCAGTCAGCTTCTGCATCAAAGCCACTGCTACCGGGACCTTCATCAAGCTGGCGGCAGACCGAGGAATTTCATCCCCTCGCCGGCGGCGACACCGGCGACTGGTGAGGTGGCAAATCGTGATTTTGACGCTATCTGACAAGCCACTGCGTTGGGCGATCGGCTGCAAAAAGTCTGATTGCGCCACTTCTAGGCGATAGGTAATATCGGCTAGATGCTTTTTATATTCCGCAATCTTCGCCGTCGCCTTCTTACCCAAGGCGGTGGTGACAGGAATTTGACTCAGGCTGGCGATCGCCTCTTCCCACTGAGATTTCGCCTCCTTTAAACTCCCCAAATCACGATTTTTTCCCACTTTCACCGCCGCCGCCGCCTGTTTCATCCCTAGCTCCCATTGCACATTGTCTGTGCTGCTTTTTGGGGCGCTATTTCCCTGCCCTGGGGCTGGTGATGGAGAGGTAGTTAATGGTGTCACCGCACCAGCGATCGCCCCTGAGTGAATTGGGCTATTCAGAACCGGCGCGTTTTGCGGCGTTTGGCAGGGCGAGCAGTTACAAGGTGGTGCCTTCCCAGTGAGAGACTGCATACTAATTCCCGCAATCAAACCTAACGCCGTTGTCAAACCAAGCGTGAAACTGTGGGGAGCGCGCAAAAAACCACCTCACACCAATAAACACATTACTGCTTGGCCATTGTACTCAAATCAGTTCGTAGTTGGGCTTTAGCCCAAATTTGGCTCGTAGTTGGGCTTTAGCCCAAATTTGGCTCGTAGTTGGGCTTTAGCCCAATTTTGGCTCGTAGTTGGGCTTTAGCCCTCCTTTGGTTCGTAGTTGGGCTTTAGCCCTCCTTTGGTTCGTAGTTGGGCTTTAGCCCAAATTTGGCTCGTAGTTGGGCTTTAGCCCTCTTTTGGTTCGTAGTTGGGCTTTAGCCCAATTTTGGCTCGTAGTTGGGCTTTAGCCCTCCGGAGTTTGGGCTAAAGCCCAACTACAAACCTGGTCCCCCCTGCCCCCGTTCCAGCCCCAGAAGCTCCCGTTACAAAAATTTACATTTTTAACTCAATTATTACCCGCCAAAATAGTTGGACAAATCCGGTGCGATGGTTGATAATTAATCCAATTCAGAACAGATTTTCTGGATTAAATTGGAAAATTTTTAGGCGAAATTGGATAATTTTATGGTGTCAACAAGTCCCGGCTCTTCATCGCAGGCACAAAGCTCCGAGGTGAAATCACAATTGGACTTTATGTTTGCCCGTTCGCTTGAGTTTCGGCAAGAAATCATCTACTTTATCGTGGTCGATCGCTTTTGCGATGGCGACACGCACAACTCTGCCGGTCCGAACCCAAAACTATACGACCCCAACCGCGAGAGCTGGAATAAATACTGGGGCGGAGACCTGCGCGGCGTCATCAGCAAACTGGACTATTTGCAAAATATGGGCGTGACCGCGCTGTGGCTGACTCCCCTGTTTGAACAGATAGAAGAAGAGCTGTTCGACATCACCGCAATGGCGGGCTACTGGACAAAAGATTTTAAGCGGATCAACCCCCGCTTAGTCGCTCCCGGCGAAGAAATATCCCTAGTTAAAAGCAGCAACACAGTTTTTGACGAACTGATTGACGAGTTGCACAAACGAGGCATGAAAATGATCCTCGATATCGTCTGCAACCACAGCAGCCCCGATGCGGGAGGCAAAAAGGGACAACTCTATGACGACGGGGTGTTAATCGCCGACTTCCACAACGATACAAAAGGCTGGTATCACCACTACGGTGAAGTGCAAGACTGGGGCTCGGAATGGCAGGTAGAAAACGAAGAATTGGCCGGATTGGCTGATTTTAATGAAAACAATACCGAATACCGCGCCTACATTAAATCAGCGATTAAGCTGTGGTTAGATAGGGGTGTGGATGCCCTGCGGGTGGATACGGTGAAGCATATGCCGTTGTGGTTCTGGCAAGAATTCACCAGCGACATGAAAACCCACAAACCTTCCCTGTTTATGTTTGGGGAGTGGATTTATAGCGGTCCCAAAGACACCCCATCGATTACCTTTGCCAACAAGTCTGGGATGTCTATTCTTGACTACAACTTGGCAATAGCGATTCGGCGGGGGATGGCGCAGGGAGACCCAGGTGGTTTTTATGTGATTAACGAAGCGTTCGAGGAAGACCACATTTACACTTCCGCCTCGGAATTGATTACGTTTTTAGATAACCACGATATCCCCCGCTTCCAAAGTTTGAATGGGGATGGGGACATCCTGCGTCTGGCGGTCAACCTGATTATGACCTCCCGGGGTATTCCTTGCGTGTATTATGGCACGGAGCAGTATCTGCATAATGATACTAATGGCGGTCACGAGCCCTACAACCGCCCGATGATGGAAAATTGGGATACCAACACAATCATCTATCGGGAAATGAAAATCCTGTCGGATTTGCGCCGCCATAACCCCGCAGTAGCGTTGGGGGCTCAGATCCAAAAATACTTAAGCAATGATATTTACTGCTACGTCCGCCGCTATCGCGATCACCGCTGCTTTGTGGCGATGAGCAAATCCTACGGTCCGGTGACAATTCACGAGGTTTCTACGGATTTCCCCGATGGCAATTATACTTGCCTGCTGACGGGACGCCAGGTTGAAGTCAAGAATGGTTGTATTTACAATCTGTACCTCGGTCCGAAGGAGATGATTGTCATCTCTCATGTGGGGACTCAGATTACTTGCACCACGGTGGTGATGATTCGGGTGAATGGGATTTCCACTAAGTTGGGAGAGACGGTGGCGGTGATTGGTGATTGTCCGGAGTTGGGCAATTGGGATATTGAGAAGGCTTTCCGCCTGGATTACATCAACAAGAATCAGTGGTTTGGGGAAATTCCTTTCCATGAGAGCGTTGGTAAGCCGATCGCCTATAAGTATGTCCTCCTCCGGGAAAGTGATCCCCCTGAGCGGGAAAATTGCACTGCCCGCCGCTGGCTTGTGTCGAACGAGGGGATTGTGAAATTGGAGGATACTTGGGCTTGGTAAACTTCTAATCAAGACCCTCACCCCAAACCCCTCTCCCATCAAGGGAGAGGGGTTTTGATTCCACCGTTGTAGTTTTGGCATTGCCCACCCTGGAGTTTGTAGTTGGGCTTTAGCCCTCCGGATTTTGGGCACGGACCACTACAAACCGATCGTTTCTGGATTGGCGGAAAAAAAAAGCGCCTGAGAAATCTCAGGCGCTTAGCATAAAATCAAATATTTGTCCTTTGTCTTTTGTCCTTTGTCCTTTGTCCTTTGTCCTTTGAAATATTACCAAAGACAAGTAACAAGTGACAAGTGACAAATGACATTGGACTTGTGACAGATGATTTAACCGCGCAAGGCTTCGGCGCCGCCGACCACTTCCAGAATTTCCTGAGTGATGGAGGCTTGGCGGGCTTTGTTGTAGGTAAGAGTTAGCCCAGTGATGAGCTGACTGGCGTTGTCGCTGGCGCTGTTCATCGCTGTCATCCTGGCGGCGAGTTCGCTGGCGGCTGCTTCTTGGAGAGCGCGCAGGAGCTGGTTGTTGAGGTACAGGGGGAGCAAGGCGTTGAGAATTTGGGTGGGGTCTTGCTCGAAAATCATATCCCGGGGGAAACCCAGAGCGGGAGTGGTGATTTTGTCCCGTTGTACTTCAAATTCGCCGCCTCGGGTGGTGAGACGGAAAATTTCATCGTCCCTGGCTTCTAAACCTTGGGGGTCTAGAGGGAGCAGGGTTTGCACTACGGGGCGAGAACTGATTAAGGAGACGAATTTGGTGTAAATTAACTCTACCCGATCGACTGTTTCTGAGAGGAATAGGGAGAGTAATTCGTCGGCGATTTGAGAGGCTTCTGTGGCTGTGGGAATTTGTTCTAAGCCGGTGTATTTGCCTTCGATCGGCTGGTCGCGGCGCTGGAAGTATTGGGTAGCTTTGCGCCCCACCAGGATGTATTTGTAATCTAAGCCTTCGGCTTTGAGTTCTTTGGCGCGGTTTTCGGCGCGTTTGATGATGTTGTTGTTGTAGCCGCCGCACAGACCCCGATCGCCCGTGATTACCAACAGGCCCACGGTACGCACTGAGCGCTGTTTGAGCAGGGGTAAGTCTGCATCTTCAAACTTCAACCGGGCTTGTAAGCCGTATAAAACCTGTGCCAATCTATCAGCAAAGGGACGGGTGCCCAATACTTGTTCTTGCGCCCGCCGCACTTTGGCCGCCGCCACGAGGCGCATGGCTTCGGTGATTTTTTTGGTGTTTTTAACTGACTGAATCCGATCGCGAATTGCTTTGAGATTTGCCATAATCTTTCCCCAGATTTGATAAAGCTAAGAAACCTTTGTCCTTTGTCCAAGAGTCCTTTGTCCTTTGTGAAGCGGACTTGCGGACTGTAGGGGCACGGCGTCATCAAGATTGATTGTCAAACCTGGTAGGGGCACGGCGTCATCAAGATTTATTGTCAAACCTAAATATTTATGATGCCGTGCCCTTACATGATGCCTTGTCCCTACGGGATATGGGGAGTTTAGGCGGTGGCTAACAAGGCTTGCTTGCAATCGGCGATCGCCCCTTTCAAGATTTCCTCAGCTTCATCGTCTAGGACTTTCTTCTGCTGCACGATTTCCGCATATTTCGGCTTGCTGGTGCGCAGATACTCCCGCAGAGAAGCGGTAAAGGTGGTGACTTTCTCCGCTGGGATGTCATCCAAATAACCGTTTACCCCAGCATAGATAATCGCCACTTGCTCGTTTAAAGGCAGGGGGGAATTTTGCGGCTGTTTCAGCAGTTCCCGCAGGCGCTGCCCCCGTCCCAGTTGCTTCTGGGTGGAGGCATCCAAATCGGAGGCGAACTGGGCGAACGCGGCCAACTCTTCAAACTGGGCTAGTTCCAGCTTGATTTTCCCTGCCACCTTTTTGATGGCTTTGGTTTGGGCGGCGCTACCGACCCGAGACACGGAGATACCGGGGTTCACTGCTGGACGCTGACCAGAGTTGAACAGGTTAGAAGATAAGAAGATTTGCCCATCGGTGATGGAAATCACGTTGGTGGGGATGTATGCGGACACGTCACCAGCTTGGGTTTCGATGATGGGTAGGGCGGTCATGCTGCCACCACCGAGGTCATCGCTGAGTTTGGCGGCGCGCTCGAGCAGACGGGAGTGGAGATAGAACACGTCGCCGGGATAGGCTTCCCGTCCGGGGGGCCGCCGCAGCAGCAGGGACATTTGGCGGTAGGATTGGGCTTGCTTGGAGAGGTCATCATAGACTACCAAGGTGGCCTTGCCTTTGTACATGAAGTATTCTGCCATTGCCGCGCCGGTGTAGGGGGCGAGGTATTGCAGGGTGGCGGGGTCGCTGGCGTTGGCGGCGACGATGATGGTGTAAGAGAGGGCGCCGCGTTCTTGCAGGGTGCCTACGACTTGGGCGACGGTGGAGGCTTTTTGACCGATCGCGACATAGACGCAGATTACGTCTTCGCTCTTCTGGTTGATAATCGTGTCAATGGCGATCGAGGTTTTCCCGGTTTGGCGATCGCCGATAATCAATTCCCGCTGACCGCGACCAATGGGAATCATGGCGTCAATAGCGGTAATGCCGGTTTGCATCGGTTCATACACCGAGCGACGCTGGACGATACCAGGTGCGGGGGATTCAATCAACCGGGTTTCGGTGGTATTCAGGTCTCCTTTCCCGTCAATGGGGCGGCCCAGAGCGTCCACCACCCGACCGAGAAGAGCTTCGCCTACGGGCACCTGGGCAATTTTGCCGGTGGCTTTCACGGAGGAGCCTTCTTGAATTTCGCGGCCCTCACCCATCAGCACCACACCCACGTTGTCTTCTTCCAGGTTGAGGGCGATACCTACGGTGGCGTCTTCAAATTCCACCAGTTCTCCGGCCATCACGTTTTGTAGGCCGTAAACGCGGGCGATGCCATCCCCCACTTGCAGTACAGTGCCGACGTTGGATACTTTTACTTCTTCGTCGTACTGCTCGATTTGCTGGCGAATAATATTGCTGATTTCGTCTGGTCTGATTGCGATCATACTTGGGTTGTTTATTGTTAAGTGTTTCCTTTGTTGTCCTTTGTCATTTGTCCTTGGTCATTTGTCCTTTGTTTATTCATACAAGTGATAAACCCTGAAGATTTTTTAGACTTGTTTTATTCATACAAATGACAAAAGACAAGGGACAAATGACAATTGACCGTAATTGTCTTTGGGCTAGGGGTTTAAGCTGATGCCCAGACGCCGCAACTGGCCGCGTAGGCTGGCATCGATGAATTGGGATCCGACTTTGATGATGACGCCCCCGATAATTTCGGGGTCGATTTTTATTTCCAAATCTACGCTTCTGGCACCGGTGATGCCTAAGACTTTCTCCCGCACTTGTTGCTGTTGCGCTTCTGAGAGTGCTACGGCGGCTGTGACTTCGGCCAGCACGGTTTGGTTGAGCTTTCTCAGTAGGGCTAGGTACTGTTGGCAAATTCCTTCTAAAAAGAGAATTCGCCGCCGGTCAACCAGCAGTTTTAAAAAGTTGCGGGTGTAGGGGTGTACTGAGTCGCCTACTACCCTTTCTAGGATGGCTTTTTTGGCGTTGAGTGTCACGAAAGGGTTCGCCAGTAGCTGCTGTAGTTCCGAGGAACTCTGGATCACCTCGATCAGACTCCGCATATCTTCGCCAATCCGATCGGCCAGGTTTTGCCCTTGAGCCGCTGACATCAAGCCTTGAGCGTATGGCTCTAGCACTTGCGCCTGTACGATACTCATCGACCACCTCCAATGCTCGCGATGCTGCGGTCAACTAATTTTTGCTGTTTGCCTTCGTCGAGCTGGCTTTTTAGCTGGCCTTCTACTTTTTCTAAAGCTATTGCGGTGACTCGGGCGCGCAGTTCGGCGATCGCTCGCTCCCGTGCGGCGCTCAGGTCTTGT
>JACCEE011690149.1_pt1 | contig 10546 bp, 9 predicted proteins | sample 7449931 | NCBI WGS metagenome assembly JACCEE01 (sample SAMN15323457, study PRJNA562643) | freshwater metagenome | isolation source: river surface water | place: USA:Blue River Watershed | collected 2017-08-19 | reverse complement strand
CCGACACCGCCCGTGCCGTACAGGTCGAAGTTCGCGACCCCCTCGCCCACGAGGTTGATCTTCCCGTAGACCGGGGCCCAACGCGCGGAGAACACCGCGCCGAGCTGGAGACGGTCGAGCGGCTGGTTGAGGTCCTGCGTGCCGGTCTCGTGGGCGATGTTCACGAGGGTCTTCGTGAGGCCCTTCACGCCCGCGACCCCGGTGTTGGGCGCGTACATGAACGCACCCTCCGCCGCGAAGGTCTCGGAGAAGTGGTAGGCGAGGAAGGCGCCCCCGTAGATGTTCGTGACGAAGGCGTTGTTCGGGACGGCACCGAGCGCGGGCGCGACCTCGAAGCGGTTCCCCTTGAGGAAGAACTTGTTCTGGATGACGTTCTTTTCCGCGACGCCCGACCGGGAGGCTTCGAGGGCGGCCGACGCGGGGTTCGTGTCCGCGGCGTGGGCGGCGCTGGCGCCCAACCCGCTCACGGCGAGAGCAGCCACGATCGCACGAGCAGCCGCGGCGAGCGGGGCGGGGCACGAACGGGCGCCACGCGGGCTCGCCGACGTCGGCATGTCCTGGGGATTCAACATCGAAGCTCCTGGGAGGCGTTCAGGCGGGTCGAGAAGCGGACGAACCAAGGCATGGCTCGCAGCGGCCAACCATAGCACGAAATCTTCGGTTACGCGGCGAGGCATGCTCGTCAAACTTCTCGCCCTCCTCCCGCTCGCCCTCGCGGAGGGGCCGACGCCCCACGGCACGCCGGAGGTGGACGAACCCTCCGCGCCCCCCGCGCTCATTGCGCCGACGCGGAGGCTCCACCCCGGCGACCTCGTCACCATCGAGGTCGTCGTCGCACGCCCCGAGGTCTTCGTCCTCGACGGATGCACGCCGGTCGAACTCGAGCGCCACACGGAGACCGGCTGGGCGCGCGAGCAGGTGCGGTCCTGCGACGGCACCCTCCCCGCCCTCCGCCTGGACGGCAGCTTCGCCGTGAGCATGCCCGCGCCGGGGCCGGGTCAGTGGCGCGCTGCGGCGGCGTGGGCGTCCGGCTGTCGTCCCGGCCTCCCGCTCCCGTTCGCGTCGTGCTCGGCGAGCGGCACGGTCCGGAGCGAGATGTTCTTCGTCGCCGAGCCGGATCCCCTCGCGCCGCGGGAACACGGACGGCGAGCCGCGGCGCCGCTGGCGCAGCAAGCCCCCGCCTGCGCACGCGTCGCGACCTGTCGACCCACCCCTGCGGCGGCGCCCGCCGCGGAGTCGTGGGCTGGGACGACCCGGTGAACCCACCCCTCTTCCTGCCTACCTGACCTCGACCTGCAGCGTCATCCAATCCATCCCGCCGCGACGGTCCCGCACCACCATCCAGAGGCGCACCGCGCCCGCCTCGCCCGGCGCCGTCCATTCCCGCGCGAGCTCCGGGTAGAGCGAGGTCGTCTGGCTGAACGCGCCGTCCTCCGCGTACCACTCGACCCAGGGCGACTCCGTACGCGTTTCAGTCACGCCCGCGCTCGAGGTGTAGGGGTAGTCCTCGACGGAGCCCTCCCCGAGCACCGGCAGGATCTCGATCGTGTCGCCCACGCCGACCTCGATCGTGCCTCCGTCCTCGATGACCGCACCCTCGACCTCGACGTGCGTGAGGTCCGGGTTCTGGTTGGGCTGGGGGTTCTCCGAGATGGGCAGCCGCTTGAAGGCCAGCTCGACCTCGTCGGGGTCGATGTCGCTCGCGGCAGCGGGGTCCGGGCTCCCCGGCACGGCCGTGATGTTGACGAAGGCCGCGAAGCCCTCCGCGCGCGCCTCCGGGGCGAGGGCGTCGAGGGCGTCCGCGGGGATCGTCCAGGACGGCGGGAGGAAGGGCTCGACGCCGATGAGCCCCGCCGCCACGAGCGCGGCCTGCTCGTCGGCGCTCACGCTGCCGTCGGCCATCACCTCGTTGAAGATGCTCGTGTCGGCGGCGCAGCCGTTCGTGGAGTCGTTCCCGTTCACGCAGGCGAGCCAGATGACCGCGCCGACCTGGTCGTCCGGCGCCACGACCAGCGAGCGGAACTGGACGGTGTCACCGGGGCGGGGCTCCGCGGGCTCCGCGGCCACGCCGAGGATCCGCAGGCGATCGATGCGCCAGCTCTCCGAGAGCGTTTCGGTGGTGAAGCTCGAGCAACCGAGCAGGAGCGCGAGGACGACGGTCATAGCTCGAACTTCGCCTCGAATCCGGGGGACGGCAGGAAGGGGAGCCCACGCACGTAGCTCCGCTCCGTGTAGTCGTAGTTGTTGATCTCGAACTCGGGGTTCACCCCGCGCGCGACGTTGAGGAAGTCGCAGTAGAGCGCGAGTTGCCAGGTCTTGAACGTGAAGAGCTTGTCCGCGCGGAGGCTCAGCGCCCAGTACGGCGGCAGGCGCTCGCTGTTGCGCGGCCCCGCCGAGAACCCCCGGTAGAAGTTCTGGTCGACGTCGTAGATACCGAGCGACTGCGGAGTCGTCGGGTTCCCCGTCGTGTACTCGCCCTTCCCCGACACCTCGACATCGTAGGGCAGACGGTACCCGGCCACCGCCGAGAGGATGTGGGTCTGGTCGGCGTCGAAGGCGTACCAGTCCTCGTCGGGGTGATCCCTCCGCTCGCTCTGGCTCAGCGTGTAGCTCACCCACCCGAAGAGGTTCCCGACGCGCTCGCGGCGCAGCATCGTCTCGACGCCCACGACGCGCCCGACCCCCTCGTTCAGGAAGAACGGGTCGGAGAGGGTGCGGAACTGCGGGTTGTCCACGACGAGGTCCGTCATCTGCTTGTGGAAGACCTCCACGTCGAGCTGCACCGCATCCCCAAGTCGCTGCTCGATGCCCAGACTCGTCGAGAGGGACTGCTCGGCGACGAGATCGATGGGCGCCCCGCCCCGACGGTAGAGCTGGAAGGGCTGCGGGGGCTGGTGGTACACGCCCACCGACGCCTTGAGCAACGAGCGCTTCGCGGCCTGCCACTTCATCGAGAAGCGAGGATCGAACGCGAGGATCTCCGCCTGGTCGGGAATGTTCACGTAGTCGAGGCGCACCCCCGGCGCGAGGAGCAGCGCGTCGGCGTCCTTCAGGGGACGCACCTCCGCCAGCACATACCCGTCAGGGCCCCAGCCCCACTGCGTGCCGCTGAACCCGTAGGGTTCCCGCTCCGCGAGGGGATCGAAGTCGGCGAGGCTCTGCGGGTTGAACGGGAAGCGCACGTCGAAGTCCGCGAGCCCGCTGAGGTAGTCGATACCCGGCACGATGCGGAGGTGCTTGCTCGGTGCCCAGGGCGCCTCCGCGCGCGAGGTGAGCAGCCACTGCCCCTGGTCGAGGCGGAGGTCGTCGCCCAGGAGGAGGTTCGCGTCGTCGCGGCCAAAGGCCGTGGTCGTGCGGAAGGTCCAGTCCCCGCCGAGCGGCGTGGAGGCGTCCACCACCACGCGATGCGTGCTGTACTCGGTGCCGAGATCCCCCTGCGCGCTCGGGTCGCTCCCGCGCGCGAAGCCCGGCGGGGTCTTCGCTTCGAGGACGTCGTTGAACCCGAAGGCGAGCACGCTGAACGTCCAGGGGGCCTTCCCCTGGTACTGGTACTTGGCCTGGTAGTCGAACCAACGCGGCTTCACCGTGAAGCCGTCGTCCAGGATCAGGGGGAGGAGCACGTCGATGTAGCTGCGCCGCGCCGCCAGACCGAAGCCGTGCTGGTGGTCCTTTCCCGCGCTCCCCATCACGACGCCGCCGCTGTCGAGGAGGTCGGTGTTCCACGCCACCTTCGTGCGCTCGGGGAAGCGCTTCTTCGTGGTGACGTCGATGACCCCGCCCATGCTGCGGCCGTAGCGGGGGCCGAAGCCGCCGGGGAGGTAATCCACCGCCTCGACCAGCTCCGGGTTGATGACGCTCGCGAACCCGCCGAGGTGGTAGATGAACGGGATGCGGATCCCGTCCACGTAGACGCCCGAATCCTCCGGATTCGAGCCACGGATGATGAGCACGCCGGTCCCGAAGGCCGCGCGGGCCGCGCCGGGGAGGCTCTGGACGACGCGAACGGGGTCGCCGAAGGTGCCGGGGACCTTCTTGATCTCGTCCATGGTGATCGTGCGCTTCGAGACGTCGACCGTGGGGACGCTGTAGACCCCGACGATCCCTTGATCGCCGTAGGCCTGATTGCGGGCCCAGAGCCGCGCCGTCGTCACCGAGTCGGCGCTCACGGTGACCGGCTGCGCGACGGGGTCCCAGCCCGGCTGGCCGGCGCGCACGCGCCAGGCCCCCACCGGAACCCCGCGCAGGGACAGCTTTCCGTCGGGACCGGTGACCCCTTCGCGGGGCGGGATCTCCGAGGCGGGATCGGCAGGCTCGACGCGCACCGGGAAGCCCGCCAGGGGCCTGCGGGTGCCCATCTCCACGAGGACCACCTCGAGGTTGACGGGGGCGTCGTCGGGGATTTCCGGCACGGGGGGCGCGGCGGTGGTCCCCTCCCCCGTCGGCGCAGGCGCCGCGTCGAGCTTGAACTGGTAGGCGAACTCGATGACGACGGGCACGGGCCCGCTCGCATCCCGCGCGGGGGTGAACCGCATCTGGCGGGCGGCGTCGGCGGCCGCCTCGTCGAAGCCCTGACCCGCAGGCGTCACCACCTGCACGCCCGTCACCGCCCCCGCGACGTCGATCTCGATCGCGAGGAGCACGGTGGCTTCCACGCCGGCCGCGCGGGCGGCGTCCGGGTACACGGCCTCCTTGAAGTCGAGGAGGGCGGGCATGTCGGTCAGGGGTGCGGGCTCTGCGGGGCTCGCGTCGCTGTTCCTGGGGGCGGAGGGCGTGCCCTCCGCAACGCCTCCCCCGTTGGGCTGCGCACCCGTGTCCCGCGCGGCGTCCCCCGCGGGTTCGGCAGCCATCGCAAGGCGCGCGAGCAGGGCGATGACGAGCACGCTCATCCCTGGATCCTCACCGTACAGAACTTGCGGACTCCCGTGACGGTGACGGGCTCCCCTTGATGGGTGCCGGGCTTCCAGGTCGAGCGTCGCCACGCGTCCATGCAGGCCTTCCCGGTCCCGAAGCCGATGTCGCGGAGGAGCTCGAGGTTCACGACCGCCCCCGTTCCGTCCACGTCGAAGCGCACCTCGACGGCACCCTGCGCGCGGGCCTCCTGCGCCTCCGCGGGCACCACGAGCGCGGGGGGCTGCCACGTGAGCTTCGGCTGCACCGCCACCGCGGACGCAGGCCGGGTCGTGAAGGTCGAGGCCTCGGAGAGGTCCAACCCCTTCCCGTCCGCGGCGATGGACGTCGTGTTGCCGGCCCGCACGGCAAGCCCGGTGCCGGCGCCGAGGGCGAAGCTGCTCGCGGAGAGGCCCTGCACGCGGCGGAGGGGCTGTTTCTCCGGCGGCGCGTCCGGCTGCGGGTCCGGCGCCTCCTGGTCGGCGGTTTGCTCGATGGCCACAGATTTCGGCGCCTTCTTCTTCGGCTTCGCCTTCTCTTTCGGGGCCTCGGGCTCCGGAGGCGGCGGCTCGGCGGGCGGGGGCTCGGCCACGGTCATCTCCACCCAGGTCACCGCCTTCTTCGCGAGGCCAGGGTTCAGCGCCAGCGCGATGGCGGCGCCGGCGTGGAGCCCGATGGTGATCAGGACCGCCGCTGACGAGGCTACGCCCTGCGAGCGCGGCTGCGCCTGGAAGGGATTCAGCGCCGCGACGGGGCGGTCGTCGTCCTCGTCCGGGGTGCCGCGGGAGGGTGTAAGGGGCCCCTCTTGCGGCACGAAACCCGGACCGAGGGCGGCGCGGGGGGGCGGTGCCGCCGACCCTCCCGCCCCATCGACCGGATCGTCGGAGCTCACGGCGCGCTCGCGCCCCGCGGGGCGGCCGCGGGATCCACGTTGATCGCGAACTTGACCACGCCTTCCTGCTTCACGAGGTCGATGACGTGGGTCACATCCCCGTGACGCGCGTCCTGGTCGCCCGCGATCAGGCAGACCACGTCCTTGTTGGCGGCCTTCGCGGCGCGCACGGCACCGCGGAGCTCGGGCTCGGTCACGGGCTTCCCGTCGAGGAGGAGCTCCCCCTTCGAGCCCACGGTGATGCCGAGGGACGACGGCTCGGTCGCCTCCCCCGTCGCCGCATCCGGCAAGTTCACCTTGATGGAGGGCGACTCCATGACGGTGGCCGTCACCATGAAGATGATGAGGACGACGAGCACGATGTCGACGAGGGGGACGATGTTGATGTCCACCATCGGTTCGTCGTCACCGCCGCCGAGCTTGCCGGCCATGATCTACGCGGCCTCGGCGTGGAGGCGCGAGAGCACGAGCTGCCCGAGGCTCTCGACGCGCGCGCAGGTGGCTTTCACGCGGCGGCTCAGGACGTTGTAGAGCACCACGGCGGGGATGGCGACCATGAGGCCGACCGCCGTCGCCACGAGGGCCTCGGAGATGCCGCCCATCACGGCACCTGCGCCCTCGGCGTTCTCCAGCGAGAGGTCCCGGAACGCCTTGATGATGCCCAGGACGGTGCCGAAGAGTCCGAGGAAGGGCGCGTTGCTCGCGACCGTGCCGATCACCAGCATCCCGCGCTCGGCCCGGAGCTTCTCGAAGCTCAGGGTGCCGGCCATGGCGGATTCGGCGGCGTCCGGCGCGTTCCGTGCGGCCGCCAGCCCGGCGAGGAGCACACGCACCTCGAGTCCGCGCAGCTCCCCCAGCCCACGTTCGAGGTCGGTGCGGCTTCCGCCCCCAAGGAACGCGCCGAGGACCTGCTCGAAGCGACCCGACGGTGCCGTGTTCATCGCGAGGTAGATGCTGCGCTCGACCGCGATCCCCACGCAGAGGACGCTCAGGCCGACGAGGAGCCAGAGGACCCAGCCGGCGCCGAGGAGCGCGAAATCGAGCATCTTCTGTTCGAGCACCGGAACCTCCTGCGCGTGGAGCGCGGATGCGTACCTTGCTCACGCCCGCGCGGGATGGCAACCGGAAAGTTGACCCGCGTCGGGACGAGTCGCTTCCCCGTGGCGTACCCCACGGAGTCAGCAAGCCCGAACGCTCACCCGTCGAGCGGCAACCGCACGAGATCGTCGGCCACCGTGAAGGCCGCGCCCGTCGCCGCGCGTACCTGCTCGACGGTCAGGTCCTCCGCGATCTCGCGCAGCGTGAGCCCCCCGTCGAAGGTGAACACACCGTAGTCGGTGATGAGGAGGTGCACGCAGGCGAGGCCGGTGACCGGGAGGGTGCAGGCCTCGAGGAGCTTGTGCTCGTTGCCCTTCGCGACATGCTCCATCGTGACGACGACGCGCCGCGCGCCGCTCACGAGGTCCATCGCCCCGCCCATCCCCTTGACCATCTTCCCGGGGATCATCCAGTTGGCGAGGTCGCCTGCGGCGCTCACCTGCATGGCGCCGAGGATGGTCAGGTCGACGTGTCCGCCGCGGATCATCGCGAAGGAATCGGCGCTGGAGAAGAAGCTCGCGCCGGGGAGAGCGGTGACGGTCTGTTTACCGGCGTTCACGAGGTCGGCGTCGACCTCGCTTTCGAGGGGAAACGGACCCATGCCCAGCAAGCCGTTCTCGCTCTGGAACACGACATCCATCCCCTCGGGGATGTAGTTCGCGACGAGCGTGGGGATGCCGATCCCGAGGTTGACGTAGAAACCGTCGCGCAGCTCGCGGGCCGCGCGCTTCACGATGCCATCACGCGAAAGGGGCATGGTTCAGGCCTCCCGGACGGTACGGCGCTCGATGCGCTTCTCGAAGGACGGGCCGCGCACGACGCGCTGCACGAAGATGCCGGGGGTGTGGATCTCGTCGGGGTCGAGCTCCCCGGGCTGCACGATCTCCTCGACCTCCGCGATGGTGATGCGCGCGGCGGTCGCCATCATGGGGTTGAAGTTCCGCGCCGTCTTCCGGTAGACGAGGTTGCCGTGGGTGTCGGCCTTCCAGGCCTTCACGATGGCGTAGTCCCCGAAGAGGGAGCGCTCCATCACGTAGTTCCGCCCGTCGAAGGTACGGGTCTCCTTCCCTTCCGCGACCTTCGTGCCGAAGCCCGTGGCCGTGAAGAAGGCAGGAATCCCCGCCCCGCCCGCGCGGATGCGCTCGGCGAGCGTGCCCTGCGGACACAGCTCGACCTCGAGCTCCCCCGAGAGGTACTGGCGCTCGAACTCCTTGTTCTCGCCCACGTAGGAGCTGATCATCTTGCGGATCTGGCGCGTCTGGAGGAGCAAGCCCAGGCCGAAGTCGTCGACCCCGCAGTTGTTGCTCACGACGGTGAGCCCCTTCACGCCGCGGTCCCGCAGCGCGAGGATGAGGTTCTCGGGGATGCCGCAGAGCCCGAACCCACCCGCCATGAGCAGGCTGTCGTCGGGGATGTCGGCGACGGCCTCCGCGGCCGTGGCGACCACCTTGTTCATTCGCGTCCTCCAGGGGCCGCCGGGCCCCGTCCGCCTCCGCTTACCCCATCCGCGCGCGCGTGCGTAGCTTCCCAGCATCCACCCGGGGGGGTGACATGGGGATTCTCTTGTGGTTGCTGGCGTGCAGCGACCAGGGGCTGGTCGTCCAGCCGCCACACTTGCGGGTCGAGCCCGCGCTCGTCGACTTCGGCACGCTCCCACCGGGGACGGCCAGCGTACAGACGTTCACCGTGACGAACGATGGCCCGGGGCGTCTCTCCGTCGACGACATCGTCCTGGAGGGCGGGAGCTTCACGCTGCCGTCCCTGCCGGCGCTCGGGGAGCTGCGACCCGGCGAGTCACGGACCATCGACGTCGCGTGGACGGCGACCGCGGCGCCGGAGAGCGCCCTCGCACGGGTGGAGGTCACCGGGACGAACGGCGCGATCGTGCCCATCGTGGGGGCTCCACTGGACACTGGGGACGGCAGCCCGCCGCTCCCCGAGGGCGATTCCGTCGCGGACGGGGAGGTCCTGATCCCGCCGGAGGGTGGCGTGGCGACGGGAGAGTTCGTCCTGGCCGGGGGCGTCGACCTCGCGTTCCTGCTCGACACCACGCAATCCATGCAGTCGCTCGTCACCGCGGTCGCTGACGAGCTCGACGCCATCGCCGTAGCGCTCGCGGCGGACGACCTCGACGTGCGCTTCGGTCTCGCGACCTACGAAGACTACCCGGTCGTCCCCTACGGCTCGCCCGGCGTGGACCTCCCCTTCGTGCTCCGCAGCTCCATCACCGACGACCTGACGAGCGTGCGCGCCGCGCTGGACGCGGTGGTCATCCACCAGGGCCAGGACGCGCCGGAGGCCTCGCTCGAGGCGATCTACCAGGGCCTCACCGGGAACGGCTGGGACCTCGGCTGCGACGGCCGCTACGACCCGCGCGAGGACGTGCCGCCGTGGGCACCGCGACCCGACGACGCCTTCGGTGGCACGGCCGCGGGCGCGGGCACCGGCGACCCGGAGGGACGCGGCGGCTTCGGCTTCGGGCCCGGACGCGTCCCCGTGATCCTCTACGCGACGAACTACGAGCTCCGCGACGCCGACGATCCCGTCCGCTACGGCACGCCCGGCGGCTGCCCCGACGACGCCGGCATGACGAGCGTCGCCACCGCGAGCCACGACCTCGGGGCGCGCCTCGTCGGGGTGGGCGTGAACGTGGCGGAGCGCGGGCACACGATCACGCAGATGCAGGCGCTCGCGGAGCGGACGGGGAGCGTCGCCGACCTCGACGGAGACGGGAGGGTCGAGCCCGCGGCCCTGCGCTGGACCGGGAACAGCACGGCGTTTCGCGGGGAAGTCGTGCGAGGGGTGCGGGAGATCCTCGGCGCCATGCGCTGGCCCGTCGTGGAGCTGCGCATCGACGACCCGGCGGGGCTCGTGCGCGCGGCCACCCCCACGCGCTGGGAGGACGTCCGCGCGGGCGACCGCCTCTCGTGGCGGCTGGACCTCCGCGCGCTGCCGGCCGAAGCCGAAGCGACGATCCGGGTCGACCTCGTGGCGCCGACCTGGGCCGGACACCCGGAGGAGCTCCTCGGGACGCAGACCTTCACGGTGCGGGCAAGCGAGTAGCGGCGCGGCGTGCCCTCCGAAACGCCGCCCCCGCGGACCGCGTCCCGGCGTCGACCACGTCGGAACGCGTCCACGTACGGCCATTGCATGCAAGGGCCGCACCACGTAGACCCGACTCGGCGCGGTGCACCGCGACTTCCCGGTCGCGCCCGCGGGCACACGACCCCCTACGATCCGCGCGCCGACACGCTCATCGACCGCTGGCACGCATCCTGCTTCCTCTCCGGGACGGAGAACGCCCCCATGCTCACGCCCCTCGCGCTCACCCTCCTCGCGTCCCTCGCCCACGCCGCGGACGGCCCGGCGTCGAACCTCCTCCCGCGCGCGAGCCTTCCGGCCGCGCGCACGGTCGGCGTGGAGGTCTGGGGGATGACCACGAGCTTCACCGAGTGCGCCTACCCCGCGGCCTCCGAGGGCCCGACCACCTTCAGCGGCGGCTGCGAGGACAGCCTCGACGTGCTCGGTGGCCCCGCCCTGCGCGCCGACCTTCCCGTCGGCGACCGCGGCGCGCTCGAGCTCCGCGGCGCATGGCTGGGCAACAACGGCGACGGCGTCCCCGTCGTGAGCGCCTTCCTGCGCGTGCGCGCCTACGGGAACGACGCGGTG
>JACCEE012128447.1_pt1 | contig 10547 bp, 12 predicted proteins | sample 7449931 | NCBI WGS metagenome assembly JACCEE01 (sample SAMN15323457, study PRJNA562643) | freshwater metagenome | isolation source: river surface water | place: USA:Blue River Watershed | collected 2017-08-19 | reverse complement strand
ATGAAGGATTATTAAAACCTGAAATGATTATTGAAGGCACATTTAAACAGGGGGGGATGTCGATACCATTGAATTTAACCAGGGAGGTTGTGGAAAAGAAAGAAATTGTCAGGCCACAAGACCCTAAAAAGCCTTATCCTTATTACGAAGAGGAACTAAATTTTCGCAATAATACCGCTGGTATAAAACTGGCAGGAACGTTGACCTTGCCGCAGAGTGAAGGTGTTTTCCCGGCGGTCGTTTTAATTACCGGCAGCGGCGCTCAAAACCGGAATGAGGAGTTGATGGGTCATAAACCATTTTTAATCATTGCTGACTTTCTAACCCGCAACGGGATTGCCGTTTTACGATTTGATGATCGGGGAACTGCTTCTTCGGAAGGTGATTTCAAAACTGCCACAACCAACGATTTTGCAACCGATGTAAATGCAGCAGTTGACTATTTATTGACCCGCAAGGAAATTGACAAGAAAAACATTGGGCTAATTGGGCACAGCGAAGGAGGCATCATTGCCCCAATTGTGGCTAATAGTTCCAAAAATGTTGCGTTTATTGTGTTGCTGGCTGGAACCGGAATTCCAGGAGACAAGTTGTTGCTATTGCAACAGGAACTGATCGGAAAAGCTTCGGGGATGAGTGACGAAAAAATTAGCGATGTGAAAAAAATAAGCAGTTCAATTTTCGAATTGGTGAATAAATCAAGTTCGGTTGACCAATTAAATATTGATTTGACGAATTTCGTAAAACAAGAACTGAAAACTTTTCCTGATAGGCCCCAAGGCATCTCGGACGATGATTTTGTGAAGGCGCAGGTTCAGGAGGTGACAAATCCCTGGATGCTGAACTTCATAAAATACAATCCAGCTGTAGTTTTGGAAAAGGTAAAATGTCCGGTACTGGCATTGAACGGAGAGAAAGATTTGCAGGTTCCACCGAAAGAAAATCTGGGTGCAATAAAGGATGCATTGGCTAAGGGCGGAAATAAAAAAGTTACGGCGATTGAACTTCCGGGACTGAATCATTTGTTTCAGGAATGTAATACTGGATCCCCATCTGAGTATGCAACAATTGAACAAACGGTTTCGCCTGTTGCCTTAGATGAGATTTTGAAATGGGTGAAAATTCAAACGAAATAAATCCAATCGCTCATATTTGTTACGATTGAATAACTGAAAGATATGGCTAAGAAAAAATCATTTGTACTTCGACTTGATCCTGATGTGTACGATGCTGTTGAAAAATGGGCGGCACAGGAATTTCGCAGTGCCAATGGCCAAATTGAGTGGATTATTGACAAAGCTTTACGCGATGCCAGACGACCAATCGTTAAATCGTCAAAGAATGAATCCGCCGAAAATGAAGATATTTCGAATGAAGTGTAAAATTTAAATTCAATTAACTAATCTATATGAATCAACTCAAATATCGTTGCCCAAAATGTGGCAACACCAAGGCCGAAATCGACGAAATAAGAACCACAGGAAATGGATTTTCCCGATTTTTTGATATTCAAAACCGAAAGTTTACAGTAGTAACCTGTTCGCATTGTAAATACAGCGAATTTTATAAAGGTTCGGCCAGTACACTGGGTAATGTTGCTGATTTTTTAGTAGGCTAATTTGTAGGGTTTAAATTTTCTTTAAAACCGGTTTTTAAAACTTTAAGTCTGATATAAAACTCATGCTTTTAGTATATTTTTGCACCGGTTTTTAAAAGTTAATCCTTACAAAAAATAATAACTATGACCATTAGTGCATTACAATCAGCAAGGGCTAAATATCAGCCTAAACTTCCTAACTCGTTGAAATCGTCAGTAAAACTGGTTGAAGGTGAAAAAACTCAGTCAGTTGCCGATCAGGATGCGATTAAGAAGCTTTTCCCAAATACTTACGGAATGCCTTTGATTACATTCGAGGCAGGTGAAAAAAAACAATATCCTGCAGTAAATGTGGGTGTAATTCTTTCCGGAGGTCAGGCTCCTGGCGGTCACAACGTGATTTCGGGAATTTTCGACGGTGTTAAAAACATCAATCCAAACAGCAAACTTTACGGTTTCCTTGGTGGTCCTGGCGGGTTGGTTGATCACAAGTATGTTGAATTGACTGCCGAAATTATCGACGAATACCGCAATACTGGTGGTTTCGATATTATTGGATCAGGCCGTACCAAACTCGAAGAAACAGCTCAGTTTGATAAAGGCGAGGAAATTCTGAAACAACTCGGAATTAATGCGCTGATTATTATTGGTGGTGACGATAGTAATACCAATGCCTGCGTTTTGGCCGAATATTACGCTGCTAAAAACACTGGAATTCAGGTTATCGGTTGTCCAAAAACCATCGATGGCGACTTGAAAAACGACATGATCGAAACTTCGTTTGGTTTTGATACTGCAACTAAAGTTTATTCAGAGTTAATTGGTAACATCGAACGCGATGCCAATTCAGCAAAAAAATACTGGCACTTCATTAAACTGATGGGACGTTCTGCTTCGCACATCGGGTTGGAATGTGCTTTACAGACTCAGCCAAACATTACTTTAATTTCTGAAGAAGTGGAGCTGAAAAAGCAAACTTTGAGCGAAATTGTTGATTACATGGCTGGTATTATTGCCAAACGTGCTGCCAACGGCGAAAACTTCGGTGTTGCTTTAATTCCTGAAGGTTTGGTTGAATTTGTGCCGGAAATGAAATCATTGATTTCTGAATTAAACGACTTGCTGGCCGAAGGTTCAGAAACAGAACAAAAATTCAAATCATTTACCAATAAAGCTGAAGGCCGTGCATTCGTTGCAGGTATCTTATCAGCCGAATCAGCAAAAGTTTATACTTCACTTCCTTCAGGAATTGCTGATCAGTTAACACTCGACCGCGACCCACACGGAAACGTTCAGGTTTCTCTTATCGAAACTGAAAAACTGTTAGGAGAGATGGTGAAAAGCAAACTGAAAGAGATGAAGAAAACCGGCGATTTCAAAGGTAAATTTGGTACACAATACCACTTCTTCGGTTACGAAGGTCGTTGTGCTGCGCCATCAAATTTCGATGCCGACTATTGCTACTCGTTAGGTTACAATGCGTCGTTCCTGATTGCTGAAGGTAAAACAGGTTATATGTCATCGGTTCGTAACCTGACGGCTCCTGCTGCCGAATGGATTGCCGGAGGTGTACCAGTGACCATGATGATGAATATGGAACGTCGTCACGGACACATGAAGCCAGTTATTCAGAAAGCTTTGGTTGAGCTCGAAAGCGCTCCATTCAAATATTTGGCTGCCAACCGCGAAAAATGGGCGATCGAAACTTCATTTGTATATCCTGGACCTATTCAATACTGGGGGCCAACCGAAGTTTGTGATCAACCAACAAAAACAATAACTCTGGAAAGAGCAAAATAATTTTGATCAATCAATTCGATTAAATAGAAAACCCTGAAAGCAATTTCAGGGTTTTCATTTTATATGCATTTCAATTGGGATTTCTTTCCCTCTTCTTTTTTCTTTCCCTTTTCCCTTGGTTATTTTTTTACAGACAGGTATTTTTCAATATTACTGATAAACATTTGTTTGGTTTCTTCTTTCGATCGGGCAATACCTGACATCATGACCGGTTTTCCACTGACAGGAATGTACAGAAACGCCGGAATGCCTGTTATGCCAAAGACCTGGGCCAGTTCGCGCTCCTGGTCGGTATTAATTTTATAAACCTGGATTTTTCCGGCGAATTCAGTGCCAACCTCTTCCAATATTGGGCCGGCAATCTTACACGGGCCGCACCAGTCGGCATAAAAATCAATGATAGCGGGCTTGTTTCCCAGGTATTTCCATTCGTTTGGATATTTGGTAAAATCCCATACTTTCTGGATAAAAACATCCTTTGTCAGGAGTTCCGAACTTTTAGCAGATACTGAATTGCTTGGGGACACAGCGGGAGTTGATTTATTATTGCTGTTCCCGGGATTATTTGCGCATGCCGATAGTATGATCGACATAACGGCTACAGTTAAAATCAGATGTTTCATAGTTTATCGAAGTTGAAATAAAAATTTGAATAAATATACAAATATATAGATATATTAATTCAATTACCATGCCAATGATTCAATTATTGAAAATTCAGATTTTTTTGGAAAAAGCAGAAGCTTACGCAACCAAAATTTGCTTTTTAAAATCTATAACACGTATGAAATTCCTAATGTTTTTATTGGGATGGCATGAAATAAGGCTATTGAAAACAATTTTAAATATACGATTAAAATGAAAAAGCTATTTTCTTTGATTTTGCTTGGGGTGATGCTCAGTTTTTTCCAGGGTTGTGATATGGATGATGACGGATACTCTCTGGATAATTATTGGGTAGGGTTTGGTTTGGTTGAAAAAGGAACCTCCGGCGATACTTTTACAATTAAAATGGACGACGGAGAAGTGCTTTATCCTTCAACGAACTCGGTTTTGGCCAGCGATGTATTTAATAACGAACGTGTGCTGGTAAATTTTACAATTCTTGGGAATAAGGACAATCCCGATCATGACGAACTTTATTATGTGAAAATAAATTCACTTCGGAAGATCTTATACAAAGGAGTGCTGGATATTACGCCTGCCAAAGAAGATAGCATTGGCAAAGATCCCATTCAGGTTGACGACAAATGGATAAAAAATGGTATTTTAAACTTCGAGCTAAAATATTGGGGCGGGTATAAAACGCATTTCATCAATTTAGTGAAGCAACCGGGAGTCATCACCTCGGCCAATGAACCGGTAGTGTTGGAACTGAGGCACAATGCCAATGACGATCGTGAGGACTTTCCTTTCTCAGCTTTCGTTTCGTTTGACTTAAGTGCTCTAAAAATTCAGGGTAAAAACAGTACTCTGTTTAAAGTAAAAGCGAAAGGGTTCGATGGAAAAGATTTCGAATATTCAGGAGAATATAAGTATTAGCATCTTATACATTCAATTCGTCATTAGCAAAAGCATCTGTTAGCAATAGCAGATGCTTTTCATTTATGTGGCTTTTTTTTTGTTTGTTATTCAGTATTTTAGGTCGTGATTTTGTTATTTTGGATAACTTTTCCAACCAATAGAATCGCCATATATTATATTGGGTTTGTATTCGCATTGGCATTGTGGCTATTTCATTTTTTATTTGATCGACAATCCTTACATTAACGACCTTAAAAATTTCGATGTACCGCAAATATTTAAAATAAGAATCATGATAAAACCGGTCTGTTATTTGGTCGTTGCGGCCACATTGTTTTCATTTACAAATCAGAAAACAACAAAAGAAATGACAACAAATTCAACTCAGGAAGTTCAACAGGTAGCTTCCGATGTAATGACTCCTGAAATTCTATGGAGCTTTGGCCGTTTGGGTGAGCCGGATGTTTCACCAGATGGAGCAAAAGTTTTTTACTCGGTAACCAATTATAATGTTGCCGAAAATAAATCGTACCGCGATTTATATGTGGTTCCGGTTAATGGCGGAGCACCAGTTCGGATTACGGCAACGCCCGAAAAGGAATCGTCGGCAATTTGGCGTCCTGATGGGAAAAAGATCGGCTATTTATCGTCGAAATCAGGCGAAATGCAATTGTGGGAGATGAATTCGGATGGAACCGAAGCTGTGCAGGTTTCGGAAATTAAAGGAGGAATATCCGGGTTTAAATACTCGCCAAAATTGACTCATATTTTATACACTGCCGATGTTAAATCGAAGCCAACCATTCAGGATCTTTTCCCTGATTTACCTAAGGCAAACGCACATCTCGAAAATGATTTGATGTATAAACATTGGGACGAATGGGTGGAAACTGTTCCGCATCCGTTTGTAGCCGAATATGCCAACGGAAAAGTTTTTAACTCGGTTGATTTATTGGAAGGCGAACCTTACGAAAGTCCGATGAAGCCATTTGGCGGTGTTGAACAATTAGCCTGGAGTCCGGATGGAAAAATTATTGCCTATACCTGCCGGAAAAAAACCGGGAAAGATTATGCAATTTCGACCAACTCAGATATTTATTTCTACAACATCGAAACTAAAAAGACCGAGAACAAAACCGAAGGGATGATGGGGTACGACCAAAATCCGGTTTTTTCGCCCGATGGTAAATATATGGCCTGGGAAAGCATGGAGCGCGATGGTTACGAAGCGGATAAGATTCGTTTGTTTGTGCTGAATGTAGCTACCGGCGAGAAAATTGATTATTCTATTGATTTTGATCAGAACTCAACTAATTTTAGCTGGAGCGCCAACAGTAAAACGTTGTATTTCATTAGTTGCTGGCATGCACTCACCCAGGTTTATAAACTTGATTTGACAACAAAGAAAATTACTCAGATAACCAAAGGAGTGCAGGATTATGCTTTTGTTGCCGAAGCAAAGGATAAACTGGTTGGCATGAAGCATTCAATGAGCAAACCGGATGAGATTTACGTAATTGATCCAAAAACAGGTGCCGAAACCGAGTTGTCATTTCAGAATAAACCGATTCTGGATAAACTAACCTTATCGAAGGTTGAAGAGCGCTGGATAAAAACTACCGATAATAAGGATATGCTGACCTGGGTAATTTATCCGCCGCATTTCGACCCTGCAAAAAAATATCCAACCATTTTGTTTTGTGAAGGTGGCCCGCAATCCACCGTTAGCCAGTTCTGGTCGTACCGCTGGAATTTCCAGCAAATGGCGGCAAATGGTTATATTGTTGTTGCACCAAACCGACGCGGTTTACCAAGTTTTGGAACTGAATGGCTTGAACAGATTAGTGGCGATTACGGCGGCCAAAATATGAAAGATTACCTGTCGGCAATTGATGCTGTGGCCAATGAACCTTTTGTAGATAAGGATAAGCTAGGTTGCGTTGGCGCCAGTTATGGCGGTTTTTCGGTGTATTGGCTTGCGGGACATCACGAAAAACGGTTTAAAGCATTTATTGCCCATGATGGAATGTTTAACCTGGAGCAGCAATACCTCGAAACCGAAGAAATGTGGTTTGTAAACTGGGATTTGGGCGGTCCGTATTGGGATAAATCAAACGCGGTAGCTCAACGGTCGTATGCCAATTCCCCTCATTTATTTGTCGATAAATGGGATGCGCCAATTTTGGTGATTCATGGCGAAAAAGATTACCGCATTTTACCTTCGCAGGGAATGGCCGCATTTAATGCTGCAATTTTACGGGGAGTGCCTGCACAAATGTTGATTTTCCCGGAAGAGAACCATTGGGTGCTTCAGCCACAGAATGGTATTTTGTGGCAGCGGGTATTTAAACAATGGCTCGACAAATGGCTAAAATAAGGAGCATAAAAAACCGGATTGGTACACCAATCCGGTTTTTTCATTAAGCCCGATAGCGATTAAAAGACCTCAACTTTACTTTTTGTAGTTTCGAGCATGCCTTTCGCCTGAGTAGCGAAACTAATTAAATCAATTACACTCTTCATATTCATTCGGGCCACATTTATTATGAGGTCAAATTCATCAGCCTTCGAATCATCTCCGGCTATATGTTTTCTAAAGTTTTCCCTTTCTATTTCAGTTTTTTCAATAAACTCAAGTGCTTGCCTGAGGTTCAGATTATTTTTGTCCATTATTTGTTTAACTCTCCATTCAATAGGTGCCGTTAGCTTTACAAGCAAAGAGCGATCAATATCTTTTGCGATAATATGGCCAGCCCGGCCTACAATGATGCAATGACCGTCGGTAGCAAAACTTTTAATCAGGTCGATAAGTGTTTTATTTATTTTCCGGTCGCTTTTAAAGCGTTTTTCGCTGAATGCAGCCAGAATGTCGTCGAAAACACCTCGTTCTCCTTCCTTCAGGTAATTTTTTAGTTTGTTTGGATCCATGTCCAATTCGTGCGCACTATCCTGGAGAATCTCTTTACTGATTACCCTCCATTTTTTACAAATCCCATGTTTGTCGAGCTCTGCAGCAAGCAGATTGGCAATGTTTACACCCCCGCAACCAACTTCTCTTGAAATACAGATAACGGGTCCTGGCCGGCTGTCATGATCTCTGAGTCGAGTATCATTTTGGTGCAGCCTTTTGTTCAGATAAACCATTAATGTGTTGTTCATGGTGATGGGTTTTTTGGTTACTAAAATGTACGAAATATTTATAGATCAGTTCGTTTTTTTTGCTATTGATTTCATGCATGAGAATATGGTTTACAACATTAAGAGAGAAAAATATCCTTTTCTGGTCGGCAGAAATTTCATATCTTACCTTTTCAATTTAAAACTATAAAGACATGTTTAGCAGTGAAACTTATAATGCTCGTCGTCAGGCCTTAAAGTCGAAAATATCGAATGGATTGATTTTGCTTTTAGGAAACGTTGATGTGCCAATGAACTATGCCGATAATACCTATCACTTCCGTCAGGATAGTTCTTTTTTATATTTTTTTGGACTTGATTTCCAGCGTTTGAGTGGAGTCATTGATACAGAATCGGGAGAGGAAATAATTTTGGGTGATGATGTCAGTATGGAAGATATTATTTGGATGGGGCCTCAGGTTCCTTTAAAGGAAAAAGCTCTTTCTGTAGGGGTTTCCAGAATTGAACCATCAAAAGCTCTATTTGAGGTAATTGGTAAAGCCATTCAGGCTGGAAGGAAAATCCATATTTTACCACCTTATCGTGCTGAAAATAAGTTGTTCCTGAGCAAGTTGCTCGGTATACTTCCATCACGGTTAAAAGCATATTCTTCGGTTGAACTGATTAAAGCGATTGTCGATTTGCGTTCGGTGAAGGAAGAACAGGAAATTGCTGAAATTAAGAAAGCCTGTGCCGTTGGGTACCAAATGCATGTTACTGCGATGCGAATGGCAAAAGCCGGTGTTTGGGAACAAACCATGGCCGGAACGATTGAAGGAATTGCCAATTCGGGCGGTGGAATGGTGTCGTTCCCGGTGATTTTATCGCAAAATGGAGAAACGTTGCACAACCACGATCACTCGAAAATACTTCAGGATGGCAAGTTGCTTTTGGTTGATGCCGGTGCCGAAATAGGCTCACACTATGCATCCGATTTTACACGAACAATTCCTGTAAGTGGAAAATTTACTCCGAAGCAACGCGAGATTTATGATATTGTTTTGGCAGCCAATAACCATGCTACGAAATTGGCAAAACCGGGAGTGACTTATCAATCGGTTCATCTGGCGGTTTGTGAAACCATTGCATCGGGTTTAAAAGATGCAGGCTTGATGAAGGGAGACATAAAAGAGGCTGTTCGAAATGGCGCTCATGCCTTGTTTATGCCACACGGTTTAGGACACATGATGGGGCTTGATGTTCATGATATGGAAGATCTGGGGCAGATTTATGTGGGATATGATGATGAAACCCGTCCAATTAATCAGTTTGGAACAGCTTATCTGCGCATGGGACGACGGCTTCAGCCTGGATTTGTGGTAACAAACGAACCCGGTATTTATTTTATTCCGGCTTTGATTGAGAAATGGAAAGCCGATAAAATCAACACTGAATTTATCAATTTCAATAGGCTGGAACAGTACCTCGACTTTGGTGGAATTAGGTTGGAAGACGACATCCTGATAACAGATTCCGGCTGCGAGATAATTGGTGAACGTATTCCAATAACTCCTGAAGAAATTGAGGATATCCGAAAGTGATAATCTGCAGAAAATAATGAAGCTGCCTAATAAATAAAAGAATCATCCTGAACTTATTTTTAGATCAGATAAACAGCATGTTGTGATTCTGAGACAAGTTCAGGATGACTGGATCAATGACTTTTTAGGTGGCTTTCTTTTGCTTCGAATTATGGTTTGGATTGTAAACTGGCTAATGTTTTGGATTTGTCGGCACTTCCGGCGGATGATCCAAAATAGTAGGAATAAATTTGAGTGAGTACCGCACTCAAAACCCCTAAAATATACATGATGATGTCTTTGCTTCCGGGGCTTACAAGATTAGGCATAAAGACAAGGACAAAAAACAGAGACAAAACCAGAACAATGGTTCCGAGCGCCATAATCGGCATCAGGTTTCTGTTCAGTTTGGTGATGTTTGGCGCGTTAAGCATCTGTACTTCTCGCTGACGTGCATTACTCATATCGCCCATAATTATTTGCTGTTCTTCGAGCGAGAGTTTTTTCATGTCAAGTTGAAACTGCATCTCCGACTTGCGTATTTCGTTGTCGAGTTGCATTTTTTCTTCTTTGGTGGTCACAATATTATCGAGCACTTTGCCTACCGAGTCGACAAGCGTATTGGCACCTCCTGAAAATAAGTTTTGTAAAAATCCCATATTTTTTGATTTACGATTTAGTTATTTACGATTTACTAATTAACCCTGAAAGCCAATTGAAGCTTCAAATGGTAAATAGTAAATGGTCAAATTGTAAATTAATCAGGCGTTTTCGCCTAACGCGCGCAGAATCCATCCGTAGAAGTATTTCCGGCTGGTTGGTCGTTTCTTAACGATGTTGACATAGCGTGCGATTTTGGCCACCGTGAATGCAGCCAGAAAATGGTCGGTATCAAAAGCATTGATTTTCGCGATCGATTCCTGCCCGAT
>JACCEE010704235.1_pt1 | contig 10551 bp, 7 predicted proteins | sample 7449931 | NCBI WGS metagenome assembly JACCEE01 (sample SAMN15323457, study PRJNA562643) | freshwater metagenome | isolation source: river surface water | place: USA:Blue River Watershed | collected 2017-08-19 | reverse complement strand
CCGAAACCATGCCCACCGATGCGTGCCAGTGGTTCTACGAATGTGAGCAGTGCCACGAGGTGCTAAAACCCCAGCCCGGTGACTGCTGCGTGTTCTGCTCCTACGGCTCGGTGCCATGTCCGCCCATTCAGACCGGCCAATGCAGCAGTTGTGACAGGCTTTGATCGGGATGATCCGTCTGCCACGCGCTGAATCCGAGATGCCGGCCTAGAATCCGCCCATGCGCTTGTTTGTCGCCTTCCTGCTGTGCCTGAGCATCTCGCTCCAGGGATGGGCTGCGGGCGCGGGTGTGCAAGCGCCATGCCCCATGAGCGACGTGATGGTCATGCAATCCTCAATGGCTGCAAACGGCGACATTGAGCAGACGGCCGACCTTGGCGACTGCTGCAACGACGCGGCGACCTATGCGCTGACCGGCAAACTCTGCAAAACCGGCCAGGAATGCCAGGCCCCCACCGGCTGGGTGGGGTCGATCTCACAGCCTGTCATCCAGACCCTGCCGTCGAGCGTCCTGCTCGTGATCGGCTCGCCCACGCCTCCCGACGGCGCTCCCGCCAGCGTCTGGCGTCCTCCCACGCTCTGACTCCACTGATCCGGACTGCGCATCGCTGCCGAGGCAGTCGCGTATTCCGTGACGTGGCTGCGCGCCCATGGCGCCTGCAGCCCATGTTCATCTTCATGGAGCACAGACATGCATGTCTTTCCACCCGGCAACAACCGGCAAGCCCGGCCGTTGGTTGGCGCCATTGCGCCCAAACACGTCTTCAACACCGCCGCCCTGCTGTTCGCCCTGTGGCTGGGCGTCGCATCACCCGCCCGGGCATCGGAGCAAGGGGCGCTGGGTCTTTCCACAGCGGCTCAGGCTGCAATGGCGCGCTCGCAGGCCCTGGGTGCGCAAGACGCCGCCGCCCGTTCGGCGCGAGAGGCTGCTGTGGCAGCAGGCCAGCGGCCAGACCCGGTGCTTCGGTTCTCGCTCAACAACCTGCCCATTGAAGGTGACAACCGGTTTAGCACGTCCAGCGAGAGGATGACCAGCAAGGCGATTTCGCTGATGCAGGCGTTCCCAGCCGAGGGCAAGCGACAAGCCCGCTCGCAGCGCTTCGAGCGTGAAGCCGACGTGGCCCTGGCCATGCGGGCACAGCGCGCCGCCAGCCTGCGGCGCGACACCGCCATCGCGTGGTTTGAACGGCAGGCCCAAGAACAACGTGTGGCCCTGCTGCGTGCACAACTGAACGAGAACCGCCTGCAGCTCCAGGCGGCCGAAGCCGCCACGCGTGGCGCGCTACCCGCCGGTGCCAACAGCCCGGCGGTGGAGTGGTTGACTGCGCGCGACGCGCTCGCCCAGACGCAGCAAGCCCTGCTGGGGGCCGAGGCCGCCCTGGATAACGCGCGCCAGGCGCTGGCCCGCTGGACCGGCACGCCGCTCGGCCAGCCCTTGGGCGAAGCACCCGCACTGACTGCATTGGCGCTCTCGGCAGCGGGATTCGCGCCGCACCTGCAGCAACATCCGGATCTGGCGTTGTTCAGCGCGCGACTGTCAGCGGCTGAAGCCGACGCCGAACTCGCGCGACAGGACCGCCAGCCCGACTGGAGCGGCGAGCTGGCGTTCGTTCACCGGCGACCGGGCTTTGACAACATGGTCTCGCTCGCGGTGTCTGTGCCCCTGCAATGGGACCGCGCGCAGCGGCAAGACCGCTTGCTGGCGGCGCGGCTGGCCCGGGTGGACGAGCTGCAGGCCGAGCGCGAAGAGCGTTCGCGCGAGCTGCTCGCCGAGGTCGAACGCTGGCTGGCCGCCTGGCGTGGCGGCCTGGAACAACTTGCGCTGATCGACAAGGAGCGATTGCCCCTGGCGCGCCAGCGTGCCGACCTCGCGCAGGCGACCTACAGCGGAGGCAACGCCCGGCTGGGCGATGTACTCGCAGCGCGGCGCATGGCCCTGGCGCTGGAGATGGAACGCATTGAGGTGCAGCTTTCGACGGCCCGCCTGTGGGCCCGGCTCGAGTACCTCCTGCCTGAGCCCGCTGACCTGAGCCACTCCACCGCAGCAGCGGCGCACGACGCGGCCGCCGCTCCCACACAGAAAGACTGACACCATGAAAACTTCCACCTCCATTGGCCTGACGGCCGTCGCTCTGGCCATCCTGGGCGCAGTGGGTTACGGCGCCTGGACCGCGGGCATGAACGCCGGCATGAGCATGGGCATGGCCACACCCCAGGGCGCATCCGCCGACGCCGGCGCAGCGAGCGCCTCCACACAGGACCCCAGCACCTGGAGCATGAACCAGGGGTTCGAGGCCACCGAGCGCCACATGCGCGACGGTCTGAAGGCTGGCGACATGGACCCGATGACCGGCTCGAAAATCCTCAACTACCACGACCCCATGGTGCCGGGCAAGAACTTCGACGCCCCCGGCAAGTCGCCGTTCATGGACATGCTGCTGGTGCCGCGCTATGCCGGTGCTGGCGGCGCGGCAGACCCCGGTGGGGTGACCGTGAGTCCGCGCGTGCAGCAAAACCTGGGGCTGCGCACGGTGGAGGTGAGCGAAGGCCGCCTGGACAGCGCGGTGTCGGTGGTCGGCAGCGTGGCGTGGAACGAGCGCGACCAGGTGCTGGTCAGCGCCCGGTCGATGGGGTTCGTCGAGCGGCTGCACGTTCGCGCCACGCAGGACCGCGTCGCCAAGGGCGCACCGCTGGCCGACATCTACGTGCCCAGCTGGGTGGCGGCTCAGGAGGAGTACCTGACCGTGGCCCACATGGCCGAGCAGGACGCGCAGTTGGCGCCGCTGCGCGAGGCAGCGCAGCAGCGCATGCGACAGGCGGGCATGAGCCCGGCGCAGATCGAGCACGTGGTGCGCGACGGCAGTCTGCAACCCCGCTTCACGCTGAGCGCGCCGCTCGGCGGCGTGGTGACGGAACTGATGGTGAGCGAAGGGGCGACCGTGATGCCGGGCATGACCTTGATGCGGCTGCAAGGCAGGGGCAGCGTCGGGGCCGAAGGCCCGGTGCCCGAGAGCCAGTCCGCCCAGCTCAAGCCCGGCGCCGAGGTCAGCGCCACCAGCCCGGCCGCACCGGGTCAGACCTTCACCGGTCGGCTGCAGGCGCTGCTGCCCTCGGTGGACCCGGCCACCCGCACGATCAAGGCGCGGCTGGAGCTGGCCAACCCCCAGGGCCGGCTGGTACCGGGCATGTTTGTGCAGATGCGCTTGGCCAACCCCGACGCCGTAAAGGTGCTGCTGCTGCCCAGCGACGCGGTGATCCACACCGGCCAGCGCAGCGTGGTGATGGTGGCCGAAGGCGATGGCCGATTCACGCCGGTGGAGGTGCGCACCGGGCGCGAAGTGGGCGACCAGACCGAGATCCTGCAAGGTTTGCAAGTCGGGCAGAAGGTGGTGCGTTCGGGGCAGTTCCTGATCGACTCCGAGGCCAGCCTCAACGGTTTGCTGGCACGGCTGAGCCCAGCTCAAGAGGCGGGGATGGACAAGCCAATGCAGATGACGGAGCAGCCCGGCACCATGCCAACGGCAACGCATCAGACGCCCGCCGAGATCAAGGGGCTTGATGGCGACACCGTCACCCTCTACCACCCGGCCATCCCGGCGCTCAAGTGGCCGGCGATGACCATGGACTTCGGGTTGCCACCCGCCGACCAGAGACCCAAGGGTCTGGCGGCGGGCCAGTCGGTCCAGATCGAGTTTGAAATGCGCGATGGCGACATTCCTCAGATCACGCGCATCCAGCCCGCGACACTGGGAGCAAAGCCATGATCGCGCGCCTGATCCACTGGAGCATCGCCAACCGCTTCCTGGTGCTGATGGCCACGGTGATGATCACCGCCTGGGGCGTGGTGTCGATGCTGCGCACGCCATTGGACGCGCTGCCCGACCTGTCGGACACACAGGTCATCATCCGCACCACCTGGCCCGGCCAGGCACCGCAGCTGGTGGAAAACCAGGTCACCTACCCGCTGACCACCACCATGCTCTCGGTGCCCGGCACCAAGGCGGTGCGCGGGTTCTCCATGTTTGGCGACAGCTTCGTCTACGTGTTGTTCGACGATGGCGTGGACTTGTATTGGGCGCGCTCTCGGGTGCTTGAGTACCTGAACCAAGTGCAATCCCGGTTGCCCGCCACGGCGAAGTCGTCGCTCGGCCCCGACGCGACCGGCGTGGGCTGGATCTACCAGTACGCGCTGATCGACCGCAGCGGACGACAAGACCTGGCCCAGCTGCGCTCGTTGCAGGACTGGTTCCTGCGCTTCGAGCTCAAGACCGTGCCCGATGTGGCCGAGGTCGCCAGCATTGGCGGCATGGTGCGCCAGCACCAGATCGTGCTGGACCCGGACAAACTGGCGGCCTACGGCATCACGCAGCAGATGGTAAGCGAGGCCGTGGCACGCGGCAACCAGGAGGCCGGTGGTTCGGTGCTGGAGCTTGGCGAGGCCGAATACGCGGTGCGCGCCAACGGCTACCTGAAAACCCTGGACGACTTCCGGTCGCTGCCGCTCAAGACCACCGATGCCGGGGTCTCGGTGCGGCTGGGCGACGTGGCGCGCGTGCAGATCGGGCCCGAGATGCGGCGCGGCATCGGCGAACTCAACGGCGAGGGCGAAGCGGTTGGCGGCGTGGTGGTCATGCGCTCGGGCAAGAACGCCTTGCAAACCATCGAAGCGGTCAAGGCGCGGCTGGCAGAACTGCAGCGGGGCTTGCCCGAAGGGGTGGAGATCGTGCCGGTGTACGACCGATCCGGCCTGATTCAGGCCGCGACCCATAACCTCGGCATCAAGTTGCTGGAAGAGTTTGGCGTGGTCGCGCTGGTGTGCGCGCTGTTCCTGTTTCACCTGCGCAGCGCGCTGGTGGCCATCGTCTCGCTGCCGCTGGGCATTCTGGCGGCCTTCATCGTGATGCACCAGCAGGGCGTGAACGCCAACATCATGTCGCTGGGCGGCATTGCCATCGCGATTGGCGCGATGGTGGACGCGGCGGTGGTGATGATCGAAAACGCCCACAAACACCTGGAGCGCTGGGCGCACGAACACCCCGGCGAGGCGCTCGAAGGCGAGAGACGCTGGCAGGTGATCGGCCACGCAGCCTCTGAGGTCGGCCCCGCGCTGTTCTTCTCGCTGCTGATCATCACCCTGAGTTTCATCCCAGTGTTCACGTTGCAGGCACAGGAGGGGCGGCTGTTCGCGCCGCTGGCCTACACCAAGACCTACGCCATGGCGGCGGCGGCGGGTCTGGCGGTCACCCTGATCCCGGTGCTGATGGGCTATCTGGTGCGCGGTCGCATTCCTGAGGAAACCGCCAACCCGCTCAACCGGGGTCTGATCGCCCTGTACCGGCCGGTGCTCAATGCGGTGCTCAAGGCGCCAAAGACGACGCTGCTTGTGGCGGCCTTACTGCTGGTGGTGAGCCTCTGGCCGCTCAAGCACATCGGTGCCGAGTTCATGCCCCCCCTGGACGAGGGCGACCTGCTCTACATGCCGACCGCCTTGCCCGGCCTTTCGGCCGCCAAGGCCGCCGAACTGCTGCAGCAGACCGATCGGCTGATCAAGACCGTGCCCGAGGTGGCCAGCGTATACGGCAAGGCCGGCCGCGCCGACAGCGCCACCGACCCGGCGCCGCTGGAGCTGTTCGAGACCACTATCCAGTTCAAGCCGCGCGATCAGTGGCGAGCGGGCATGACGCCGGAGAAACTGGTGGACGAGTTGGACCGCACGGTGCGCGTGCCTGGCCTGGCCAACATCTGGGTGCCGCCGATCCGCAACCGGATCGACATGCTCGCCACCGGCGTCAAAAGCCCCGTAGGCGTGAAGGTGGCCGGCGCCGACCTGGCCACCATCGACCGCCTCACCCAGCAGATTGAATCGGTGGTCAAGGGCGTGCCTGGTGTCACCAGCGCACTGGCCGAGCGCCTGAGCGGTGGCCGCTACATCGACGTGGACATCCGCCGCGACGAAGCGGCGCGTTACGGCCTGAACATCGCCGACGTGCAGGCCGTGGTCTCCGGTGCGGTGGGCGGCATGAACATCGGCGAGACTGTGGAGGGCCTGCAGCGCTATCCCATCAACCTGCGCTACCCACGAGACGCTCGCGACTCGCTCGCCGATCTGCGCGAACTGCCCATCGTGACGCCGCGCGGTCAGCGCCTTGTGCTGGGAGATGTCGCGCGCCTGCGCATCACCGACGGCCCGCCCATGCTGCGCAGCGAAAACGCACGCCTGGCCGGTTTCGTCTACGTGGACATCCGCGACCGCGACCTGCGCGGCGCCGTGCTGGACATGCAGCAGGCGGTGGCCGAGCAGGTGGATCTGCCCGCGGGGTACTCGGTGTCGTGGTCGGGCCAGTACGAGTTCCTGGAGCGCGCCAGCGCCCAGCTCAAGCTGGTGGTGCCGTTCACGCTGCTGGTGATCTTCCTCTTGCTGTACCTGACCTTCCGCCGCCTGGACGAGGCCCTGCTCATCATGGCCACGCTGCCCTTTGCGCTCATCGGCGGTATCTGGCTGCTCTGGGCCTTGGGGCACAACCTGTCGGTGGCCAGCGTGGTCGGCTTCATTGCGCTGGCCGGCGTGGCGGCCGAGTTCGGCGTGATCATGCTGCTGTATCTCAAGCAGGCCTGGGCGGCACGGCTGGAGAAGGGGTTGAACACCGATGCCGATCTTCTCGACGCCATTCGCGAAGGCGCCGTCTTGCGGGTGCGCCCGAAGGCTATGACGGTGGCGGTGATCATTGCCGGACTGCTGCCCCTGTTCTGGGGAGCGGGCGCGGGCAGCGAAGTGATGCAGCGCATCGCTGCGCCAATGGTGGGCGGCATGCTCAGCGCGCCGCTGCTGTCCATGCTGGTGGTCCCGGTCATTTATCGGCTGATGAGAAGGCCGGGCGTTAACCGACACCGGTCTTGACGCGGCACGACAGAGGCGGTGGTTTGGGATACGTTCGACTGCAGCCCTTAGCCTCGTCAGGAGGACGAGGTCAGCGGCGCAGCACCAGCCGGTGTGAGGTTACCGCTGGCCGCCGTGCCACGCACTTCCGCCATTCGGCCCGGCGTTTGTCGTCATGGCCAACGACAGGTTTGTGCAGGTCAGTGTGAAGTCGTCTTGCTGCTCTGATCGTCTGCAATCGCTGCACAGCGGTCAATACGTTTCCGACACCGAATGACTCCAGTGGGTCGCAACCGGCCACTGAGTCAATGTAATCAAGCTTGACCGGCGTTGCGATCATGTTCACATGAGTGGGGGCAAAAGAAATCAGCATCCAAGCGATGCAACGAATACCCCGAACGCCCGCCCCTCACGATGCCAGACGCTCCCATGTCCACACCGCACCGATAACGGCAATGACCAATGAACCACCGGCAACCACAACCCAGCGGTAGAACGCTGTGTGCCGCAACCACCAGGCGACCGACAGAAACACCACCACGATGGCCAGTTGACCCAGTTCCACACCGACGTTGAACCCGCCCAGTGCCACGGCCAACGCCTGTGTGGGCAGACCCAAGTCCAGCAAGACATTGGCAAAACCAAAACCGTGGATCAAGCCGAAGACGAAAGCAAGTCGCCACCGCTTCAGCGAGAACCACCCCAACAGGTTGTTCAAAGCAGCGAGCACCACCGACAAGGCAATGACGGGTTCGATCACATCGGCAGGTGGATCGACCCAATTCATGACTGACAGCCCCAACGTGATGGAGTGAGCGACGGTGAACGCCGTGACCACAGACACCACATCGAAAAATGCCAACCTGAAGCGGCTGACGGGTTCCCAAGAAACCACGGAGCGGGGGGCCGATGACAAAGGAGCCAGCAGCAACAGACTGAGCAAAAACAAAATGTGGTCGATGCCTATCCAGATGTGCCAGACACCTTCGACTACATAACGCTGAAAGATGTCCCACAACCGTGTGCTGCCCTGTACCAGCGATGCAACTGGGTGCTCAGGGCTGAGGATGGCGGTGTTTTGTTCGTTGGGCAAGTCCACCTTCAACAAGCCCCGGTGCAAGTTGTCACGCTCAAACATCAGTCCGTAGCGCAAGCTGAGGCCGGGGATGGGTTGGGTGGCGGCACCCTGGCAACCCACTGTCCACTCGGTGCTCCAGTACACACCATCACCCCGCTGGCTTGCCATAGGCGGCAATGCCGATAGCGCACAGCGGGCACCCGCCGCTGTCACTTCCACGCCATCGGATACCCATGCCAGCAATTCAGTCTGGCGGGCACTGGTTTCTGCCCAGGTGACTTCACCGTTGCGGTCACTGTCCAGATCGAACACAAAGTCCAGATCGCGGATGCTCACGTCCACGCGCAGTACCGGGGTGGCATCACGCATGCTGAAAGCCAGGTAGCTGTTGCCACTGGAGTGGGCGTGTACCCCACTGGCACCCACCAGCCCGGTTAGCCACATCAGGGCAACCACACAGCGTGACAGCACAAGCAAAGAAATTCGGCGCATACAGTTTCGGTGGATACCGTTGTTCAGATGGATTCAGCGCCCCAACCGGGACTTGATCTGTTGTGCCAACGCAGCCAAAGCCGGGTCGGTGTAGCCGGTTTTGGCCATCCAATCCAACACGGGAACCGCCTCTTGGGGGCGGTTGAGCTTCAGCGCGGCCTCGACCAGCAAGAGCGCATCGGGTGGTTCCTTTTGGGCTCGCCAGTTGTCTTGGGCCAAGGCCAGTCCGGCGGGCACGTCCTTGCCAAAATGGATGAGGTACACCATCTTCGGGCGTTCAATGAGGGGGTCTTTCCGCAGCGCCTGTGCGGCCATGCGCTCCTCCACTTGCTGCGCCAGACGAGGTGCATCGGCATCACCAAGGGCCTGGCTGGCCAACAGTTGCTGAACCAGCAGTGCATCTGTGGGCGCGGGTGTAGCGGCCAACTTCTTCGCATGCGCATGCTCGCCGAGGGCGTTTGACAACTCCACCAGGCTCAGCCTGATTGCATGCGCTTGCGGTCGCTTGGCCAAGTGCTCAGACCAGGTGGCCTTGGCCGCTGCATATTGGCCCGCAGTACGCTGGGCCTCACCCAGGTGAAACCGTAACCAGTCCTGCGCCAAATTGCCTTGGAAGTCCGGGGCGACAACCAAAGTTTTGAGCGCCTGCACGGCGACCACAGCCTGCCCTGTGCGGTAGGCCAGGATGGCCTGGCAGGCCTGGGCTTCCAGAGCACCGGCACGCTGCCCCAGTTCTGCGCAATCGGCGCGGGCAGCGGCCATGTCGGCCCACAACAAGTGGATGGCAAATCGCCATGACCAGAACTCCGCACGGTTGCCATCCAGTGCGATGGCCGCATTGATGTCTGCCAGCCCCCCCTCAAAGTCATGGAATCCCTGTTTCACCAGTCCCCGCATGAAATACCCATCGGCATTCAAATCGGACTTGTTCCACCAGGGCAGCAGAGCGGCTTTGGCCGTTCCGAACCACCGCAGATCACCTTCGGTCACGCCCAACAGAAAAGTCTGTCTGGCGTAGCGTGCCGCCACATCGAGGTTGAGGGGGTTCTGCCGCCAGTTTTGTTCAGCGGCTTTCAGCTCTCGCGTCACATCGCCCACGGCATGGGCAGAAACAGGCAACACGACTTGATCGGCCCGTGGCAAAAAGCGGGTCTGTGCCCAAGCATTCGGCAGTGCCAGCGTGACCGTCATGGCCAACATCCAAGGAATGGCGTGCGCACCCAGTGTCATGCGTGGGGTGTGCCGTGCCAACCCAGGATTAACCATTCTTTGAACTGATTCCATGCTTTGACGTATTCTGAAAAGGCAACTTGCGAATGGGCGCATTTTGTTTGCTTATCCCTGAACATGCTTTTAAGAGGTCAATCATGAAACTGGTGATGTCTGCGTTGGTATCTGCTCTTCTGATGGTGTCTGCCCCTGCGTTTGCCGGTAGCCACGGTGGCGGCAAGATGGATGACAAGAAAGTTGACTGCGCGAAACAAGAGAATGCCGACAAGGCAGAGTGCAAGAAAAAGTAATCCAGGTCACTGGTCTGCTTTCTGTGAGCCCGCTGATGCGGGCTTTTTCTATTGCGGACGTTTGCCGTGCTGCGCTGCTGGGTAAAGTAACCCCATGAAAAATCCCCATTACGAACACTTGGGTCGGCGCATGCGGGAATATCACCGCAGTCATGCATGGCGCTTGTCAGAAGGCGGTTTGTTCATTCCCCACTCCTACCAAGACATGGGGCCAGACAGCCTGTCTTACTGGGACGATGTGGGCTTCATCCTCAACAAGCGGCGATTCATCGTCTGGTGGCAACACCCGCGCCACATTTACAGCGAATCAGTGAGCGAGCGAGCACGACAGGAAGTCGGTGACGGCCCTGAAGATGGCTGGCTGTTCGAGGGATCGACCAAGAACTACAAACGGGTGGGCAAATCAGGCAAACGCAAGAAGCTGGTGAGCTACACCTGCCGCCCTCCCTCTGAAGCGCAACCACAGCACTACGCCAAGCTGAGGGCAGTGGAAGATCGGTTGACCCAAGAAGGCATTGAGCTGAACGTGTTCCCACACTGGAAGTGGCAAAGGCTGAACTGGGCGATGGCAGTCAGCCTGGTTG
>JACCEE010170322.1_pt1 | contig 10552 bp, 4 predicted proteins | sample 7449931 | NCBI WGS metagenome assembly JACCEE01 (sample SAMN15323457, study PRJNA562643) | freshwater metagenome | isolation source: river surface water | place: USA:Blue River Watershed | collected 2017-08-19 | reverse complement strand
TACGACTGTAAATGTGGATTTACCCACACTTAACACCTGCCGAAGCCTCTTAATTTCCTCATTTCTACCTACGAAAATCATAGCCATACCAATATTATGCATCGCAAACATAATGTTTGTTTTGCATTATTCCAGACATTCTCTCAAAATTTGTGACGGGTTGCATTCCCAATCTTCATAGAGTCGCCGTTAATATACTATGCAAACAGCCTATTGCTAGGGACTAATATTCAATCGGTATGCCTTGGTAATAACTTTGTTAGTAATAACGTGATTATATCCAGCCGTATGACGTCATTAAAGAGAGCATTTCATGAACCTTACAAGTACCTCTCCCTTACCTCTCCATATCATCTTCGATGATGGTCTCATTAAGCCTTACCCAGTAATTGTTTTAAGCGAAAATGGTCTCTATTTAGAGGGTAGTCCTGTCACCTACACAAAAAACTAAACTACTGAATTGGAACATTATTTGTAGAATGGTACTCCCCATCAAATCTCAATATTCACTCAAACCTCTACCTTTTTATCCGTTCTTTGCATGGAGCATCACTGGAGAGGCAATGGAGAGCAACCTTTTAGACAGCCTGTCACTCCATATCCATTTTTGCAGGGTTATTACTTTTTATCTATTATCATTGCAAAAGCAGATGAAATTCGATTAGTCAATACAATTTAGCTTCCGGATAACAATAGTTTTGCTTTCACTGCCTGAAATATTGGCCCAAAAAGAGGCAAACAACTGGAATTTTGGCTACAATGCAGGTATCACCTTTTACACACCAGAGGGAAAACCGGTTTCTCTTACCAACAGCGCCGTCTCGACTTCAGAAGGATGCGCTACTTTAAGAGCTACTTTAGAAACTAACTTTATTTGCATGATACTCACCTATCGGAGTGGTAATCCTACCAATCAGGACTCCTTTCTTACCCCTAGTTTGATAAACATTCTCTAATAAGAATCCCCCTTGATGGAGAATCCTCTCCTTCTTTACCAATGCTCCCCCTAAATCAAACAATTCTACTAAATAGTAACCAGGGTCGCAATTATTGGAGCCCACTTTGATGTATCCCTCCTCTACATAAAACCATGGATCATGACTCTCTTCGCATTCATCTGGCCTAATAGTAAAAACGCCTGAACCATTACAACCAAAACGATCTTTGAAATCAACTCTTAAACTATCGATCTTGCCTGGAATCAGACCAACATAATCCCGCAAATTCCATGAGTTTCTCGTTCCATCTGACCAAATCCAATCACTACTTCCCTCCGGGGTTTTTAATTCAACCTTCTCATATTTGCAGAGCATAGTATCTAACTTGATTCTTACCTCCTTTGGCAAAGAGAGATGAAGGGTATCTACAACATCTACTAAAGGCCCATATCCTGTCACCCAAATTTTAACCTTCTCCTCTTCCCGATCCTTTATTCCTGGCCGATACCATAGCCCTGCACTTCCGGCCAAAAGGAATAATCCATCTCCGTCAGTCTTCCATCTAACTCGTTCAATGGCCTCCTTCTGTAAGCCAAGAAGAATAGTTGAATCGTAATTGCACATAACAGAATCAGAGATTATCCTAATAATGCTTCTTTGGGCGGGAGGTAATACAATATCATCAATCCAAACGGCATCTTTACCCATTGCGCTAAAAAGATCCTTACTATATCTCCATTCTAAACGATTAAATCCTCTCCATAGCTTAAAAGAAACTTGTTCCCATTTTCTAATGCCACTCCATGACCCACGTATCGTGTCATTGACGTAGAATGTCAGATAGTCGCAATTCCTCTCTGTACTTGTCTTTACCCAGAATGTTAACGAATCTGTTTGTTCGAGATAGTAATTTAATTTTAAGGAGGTGCTTTCTAAATCACCAATCGTCCCACTGCGTAACGAATAGTGTCCTGTCTTTCTCTCTTGGTCATCTATAACCCAAACCGAATCACCACTAAAGACCCAAGGAATAGTCCCCTCAAGTTTATCCTCCCAATCCTCCTGCAATGAACATAACTGCCAATTGTGATTAAACCGCTCTTCCTGATTGCCTCTTACTAAAGATAAATTGGATTTAAATCGAGCTCCACACTCGATATTAGGATAGATTCCAGCAGAATATGAAAGTACAATTGTATCATTTGGGTTTAACTCGGGAATGGTTAATGAGCTTATTGCAGGATAAGACACCCTTTCATCAGTCAGAATATTCTTCGCCGTAATCATGGGCATTATAGATTTACCTCTATTGGTCAAAACCCAGTTGATAGTAAAAGTCTCTCCCTTATCAGGAATCCCGTTAGGAGCAATGCTTTCATTAGAAAGATAACATCTCAAAACCTGAGGAGATGAACTCCATAAAGGTGCAAAATAGGTATATTTCCATTCCTGATTTGACTTTTTTGTCTCTACAAACAGCGGACTATCTGAAGAGCTCTGCGAAAACCGGAATTCGATCTTCACATCTTTAGCCATGTTAAACGCTGTGTCAGCTTTGAATTTCCACATCACATTACTAACCAAAGAATCTCCTGCATTTATAGATACGGTTGTATCGAAATATGTCAGTTGATCTATTCCTGGCGTAAGATTGATCGCCTCCATTTTTATCTCCTGAGATGTTTTTAGCCCCGGATTAACCAAAATCGGACGAAGATAGAACTCCATTCCAGCCTCAACATGATCGATGCTTAAATAGCCTCTATTGCGATCCTTCTTAAATATTTGCACTCTTCTTATGGTCACTCCCTCTTCCTGCCCTCCTTGATGAGCCCTAAATGGGGAACACCAGCTGGCGGCAACCCCCTCTCTATTATCGGTCCATACAGGAATAACCAAATCGTTATAAGCAGATATTCCGATGTAATCAGTGAAATAGTCCATCGCTAATCCGGGTATAGGAACTGGAGTAAAAACCTCATCTGACACAGGAAAGTCAATCCAAGTGTTACCTGTATCATTTGAAACAGCGACCCAAGTTCTACAATCTCCAGCAGATAGACCTCTCGAATCATAAAAAATGACGAAGAGTTTCCCTGTTACAGGATCACAAGTAATCCATGGAAAAAAACGCTCACCTCCATCATTCACAGTTGCCGTTGCCACCCTTACTGCCTGACTCCATGTAGTTCCATTATCGGTACTCTTAATAAAGTAGACCTCTGGTGCCGGACCAAGGTTCTCATCTGGCCTTCCGTAATTTGTCCATACTATATATAGATTTCCTCTTCCTGGACCATCACTCAGATCAACAGCCATTACAGGAAAAGAATTAGTACGAATAGGCGCAGCAAGACCTGTTAGTCTGACCCCTCTAATCTGTGGACCAATCCGGCGAGGTGCATCAAAGGTAGCTCCACCATCAGTAGAACGGGTAAAAAGTATCGCACTCTCATCGCCTGGCCAATTTTGGTAACCAGACCATGTCGCATATACTTCCCCATTTACTCCAACGGATAGATTAACCCCATGATTAAAACTAATTCCTTCTAAGCCCTTTGAAAGATTTACTGGAGTACTAAAGCTATTACCTTTATCTGTTGACCTTGCAAGAAAGACATGCCCATCAACACCAGGCACCTTATTGTATACAGTCCAAGCCGAATAGACACTCCCTAAAAACGGGCTTCCCAGACTATGATCTACCGCAAGATGATTTTTATCTTGTATTTCATTTATAACCGATGGTAGACTCACCTCATGCTCTATCCACTCCTGACTTCCCGGAAGTCTTACTGCCACCGTCTGACATTTATTCAATCCTATTCTGCCAATGTAAACGGTTCCATCAAGAGCTATACCTATTGCTGGGTCTCCATAATTCTCACCACCTGCTCCCTCTGCTTCTCCTTCCCATTCTTCACCGGCATTAATTGTTTCATATCTATTTGCACCATATATCTCTTTAGCCGGATTCGGATTACTATTTGAAGAGACTAAAATACTCTCTCCATCAGCAGTAATCCCAACTGAATTCTCTGAGAGCATCATCTCTTTATCCCCTATTCTTCGATCAGGAGAGGGTTGCCCAAACGGTTCAGGCAACCCTCCAAGCTGACCTTTTATTTTTACATGCTTTTTTACCGGAAAAACTTTGTTAAAGGGAATTTTCCCCTCCCTGGCCAACTGTTTCCAGTAGCCCATGTTATCAATCCTGGTATCGATAGACTGAGAAAAAGCAGTCGATAGGTTGATAAAAATTAGCAACGCTAAAGAAATCGCGGTAAAAAAGGCTTTAAGCATGCCTTAAGTTAGTTTGTAACAATGATTTTCCTGTTGAGTTGATGTCCGCGCTGACTTAATTGTAAGAAATAGATACCAGCAGGCAACTCTTCGGAGATCAAGGTTGACGAGATTTTATTCTTACCCTCGATTAGGTCGATACTCAAAAGTTTTCCAAATGTTTCACCATTTGAGGATATTAACCTTAAAGCGGCTCTTCCGGCTACACTAGCATCCAGGATAATTTCGAATTTCCCGTTAGATGGGTTAGGGAAGAGAGCAACCGTGGGCATAGCCACAGATTCAATCCCGATTTGGTCAGTCACTTTCAAAACAACATGAATCGAATCCAGTTGGCGGTCTGGGTCATTAGAGGCCACAATCAAGTAACCATCCAGTGTTCCTGATGTAACCGCTCCAGGATTAAGATTAAGTACCACTGGCGTTGATCCTCCAACCGGAATAACACCAGTTGCCATTGATGGTTGAATCCATTCTGATCCTGTCGAGGTAGAGAACGACCAATCTAATGCAGCGGCTCCGGTATTCTGTAGCATCACAGTGACACTCAATGTAACACCTGGCTCTGTAAGCGTATCAATGCTTTGCGGGTTGAATGCAATATGTGGATGAATTGCAGGCCCAATAGAAAAATGATGAGGATCAGGTAACCCGATGTAAGGGTGATTTTCTGATCTTCCGGAAGAGTCTGCTGCATGGATAAAATAGTCTATCTGACTACCTTCAACTTGTCTGGGGATCACTGCCTTATAAACATATCCGGCATCATGGGTTAAAACAGTCCTCTGCCAAGCACCTTGATTAACTCGATAATCCACAAAACATGAATCGACATAAAGCCCTCTTTTACTAATAGGAATAATATCTGTTTGAATAAGATAATCTTCATCTGATGGTTTTTGAGTCAGAATGGGGATATGACGAATCAGCAGCATTCCTCTATCGGCCATTTCATGTGTACGGCAATGAAGAGCATCTGTCGATTCCCAAGGAGTTGAAGAATTACCTATGTAGCCAGTTACAGTATAACCTGGCATTGCAGCCCGGTATACTGCAAGAGCTTGGGCATCATTAGCTGAGCCCTTTATAGGAACATACACATGCTTATTAAGAATCAGAGAATTGGTATATGGCTCATCATTGGGTGTATTTACCCTGAAAACCTGATATGGTGTTCCATAAGATGATACTGCACTCTGCCAATATGCGGCAGCTTGTTCAATTTCATCATATTGAGGATGCGATTGAGGAACTGAACGAACCAAGATTTTATCTGTATCTAAAAACTTTGCCCAGCAATCAATATGATCAATATAGGTGTTATTAGGATCCGGTCTAACATGATACTTCTCTATCCCAAGGAAGTCCTTCATTAGTTGTTTTACCCCTGTACTATCATTTCCATTTTCTTCCCAAACCAAGTCGGTTGATGAAGCCATACTGATGCCATCGCTCATATAATTACCTCCTGTATGGCTGACATCCATACCAAATAGAGGTACATTAAGTTGATTAGCGAGTATTTTAGGTACCTCATCATCGTTGGGTCTCGGACGGTTATACGGGAAGTCGACAATACCTACCCGATACTCAGCATCGATAACATACCAGGGGCCGAAGTCTCGAGTCCAATAGCTATCTGTTTGAGAAATTAAAAAGTCACAATTTGTGAGATTAACACCATTACTTGTGTATTGATTGATAACGGTTGTCTTTTCACTCTCGCTCTTAACAATAGTCATCATGCGGCCATGAGCTGCTAGATCTTTGATTAAAGACATCGGTATACCAAAAGGATAACGAATTAGAACCTCTTCACTTGGCATAAATTCCGCTACGCTAAAAACAGGAGCAGGAGGGGGGGGTGTAGGTACAAAATTCTTACCAATCTCGTGTTTCCTAAGTATTTCATCAGGGGTCATCCAATGTGTTAGTGGCATGGATGGAACGGTCTGTTGCGCAATGACCGAGAATCCCAACATCCACAAAACAAGTGAAAAAGTAATCTTAAATTTCATAGACAGATTAATTGATTTATTTAGATAATAATTGATAATGAGACTTGTCAAAGATATAAATAACCTAGATTAGATATAGTTACATCACTCGATTTTTGATCTAGGTGATCTGAAGACTTTCAAAATTAAAAAGGCTAACTCAGGTTGAGTTAGCCCTTTACAGCTAGCAATTATAGATTTCGCTTATAATAATCCTCGATTTTTTTAACTAAATGAGCACGATCTGGTCCAGCTACGTTATGGTCATGACCAGGATAAACAAAGTAATCAATCAATACACCCGCTTTTATGCAGGCATCAACAAAACTTAAACTATTCTGCCATACCACAACAGGATCTGTAGTGCAGTGAATAATCATTAAACGTGCCTTTAGATTGTTCACTTTATTCAGTAAAGAACTATTTTTAAATCCTTCGGGATTAGTCTCCGGTGTATCCATATAGCGCTCACCATACATTATCTCGTAGTATTTCCAATCAATAACAGGTCCTCCAGCTGTAGCAACCTTAAACACATCGGGATAATTTAAAGCCAAAGAAATAGTCATAAACCCACCATAGCTCCATCCATCCACACCTATCCGTTCAGAATCAATCCATTTATGACTCTTCAACCAATTAACTCCGGTCATCTGATCCTCCATCTCAAGTTTTCCACATTGCCTGTGGATGACGCTCTCGAATTCAAAGCCTCTGTTAGCTGAACCACGATTATCCAATGTAAAAACTACATAACCCTGAGCAGCAAGATAATTTAGATAATATCCAGCACCTGCCAACCAACTATCCGTAATAAGCTGAGCATGGGGCCCCCCATACACATAAATAATGGCAGGATATTTTTTTGTTGAATCGAAATCAGGAGGGGTGATCATCCGACACCACAAATCAACTCCTTCTTTGTTTTTAAGCGTAAACAGCTTAGTTGTGCCTATCTCGTAATCAGCTACAGGATTCTTTGCTGTGGTGATCTCCTTCGATTTAAGATTGTCTGTCTTAATCAATAGTTGAGCTAATGCAACATCTGTACTTGACCATTGATCAATTAAATAACTACCGTCTGAGTTGTACTTAACTGAATGAGATCCGTGTTCAGGGGTCAATCTTTTTACGGTTCCATTTTTAAGATTGAGACTATAGGCATTTTTCTGCAGAGGGCTCTCCTTTGTAGAGCTAAAATATAAAACACCTGTTTTAGGGTTATAAAGATCTATAGATAAGACCACCCAAGGGCCTTTGGTTAATTGCTTAAGCATCTTACCATCACCTGAATAACGGTAGATGTGGTTATATCCATCTCGCTCACTCATCCAGAGAAAATCACCATTCGTGCCAGCAAGGAAAAATGGCCCTTCTTCGGGCTCAACATATCTTTCATTTTTCTCCTCTAGAATAGTGGATAAGAACTCGCCGGTTGAGGCATTATACCTGTTCAACTTAAGATGATTCTGATCTCGATTCAAAACAGCTATCCATACTTCGGTACCTTCTGGATTCCAGGTAACATTAGTAAGATACTGGTCAACCGGTTCTCCTGTTTTAAGATAGATAACTGATTGATTTTTTGTATCGAATATTCCAATTGTAACCTGATGACTCTTCATCCCGGCCATCGGATACTTAATACTATTCAATTCAGCTGGCCTGGTATTGATATCAACTAATGGGTAATCTGTTACCATGGTCTGATCCATTCTATAAAATGCCAGCTTAGTACCATCAGGGCTCCAAAAGGTACCCTTCGTAATCCCAAACTCATTACGATGCACGTTCTCAGCACCATAAACAATATCCGGGTTAGCCTCTTTAGAGATGTTAATAGTATCTGAGCCTAATACGACCCAAAGGTTATTCTTTCTGGTAAAAGCTGCGTAATAAGTAGAATTAGCCAGATCTAAATTTGCTGCATCAGCTGGCCATTCACAATTTTTCTTGATTTGCTTATCTTTTAAATTGATTGTCACTAGTACTTTATCACGCTGAATCAAAATCTCATGACGATTTTTAAAACTAACAGCTGGGAAACGAGAAGGTGCCTTTAACGATAATTTAGCAAAGAGATCGGTCAATTCAGAAAGGCTAAGAATAGTATCGCTTTTCCCATTTGAGGCATCAGTTAAAACCAACTTATTCTTTGCAATAAAGGAGTAAAAGTTCGTCTCGGGAATCCACTGTAAGCCCGATAAACCACGAGCATATAAAGCGGGATTTTGATAGGCCGCATCAGCTGGGGTTAGATGCTTTTTCTCTTGACCACATAGGGGCAAAGCAATGACTCCCAAGAAGAGAACCATGGCTATAGACAGGATATATCTTCGCATGTTACAATAGTTTGATTAAGATTCTTTTCGATTACAAAGATGATAAAATCCTCTGAACTCAATGGAGGCTAGTTTAGTTCTTTCATCGAAGGTGGGGATCAATACCAAATAGAAGCAAAAAAAGCGACCCATTTGAGTCGCTCTAAGACATTTTAAAAACAATGAATTACTTCTTTTCAGATGTTACGAATTCTATCGATCTCAAGACCGATTCAATTTGAACCATCATATTACGTTTCTCACCATTTGGATTATAAACATAGCCATCAGCACAGATAATTTTCTTCTTGTCGGGCGACAAAAAAGCATACTGAACAAAGGGTCCACCCATAAAATCATGCGTTATAGCCCAGAGTCCCTTAGAAACTCGTACATAAGGGGAAGAGGTACTCTTCATGATGTAACTTTTTACTGGAATGACCCCTTCTTCTGTAAACATATAACTGCCCTGAGTCGGGCCAAAGATAAATCGCTTACCTATCGAATCACGAAGAGCCATCAAACTCTTTTGACTCAGTTGTGCGGTATCATTATAATCAACCGAATAGAAAAGTAGACCTATTTCCGTATCCTGTTTAGTTCTATGAATGCTCTGTCTGAGCCAAATCAAATCTGCATTATTAGCTGCCATAGTAAAACTACTAGGTAGAATGCAATTAATACCAAAGGTCTTTTTAAGTAACTCTTCTGTTTTAGAATCCTGAGAAACCCTATAAAAGTTTAAAGTCCGTGCCAACTGACTATCTCTGAATTTTTTCTCAATGGTTGTGAAGTAATGGTTCAAAGCACTATAGAATGCAGTATCAGATCCAGCTTTTATCGTTAAAACTAATTGAGGTCTGCTCCATACATCGTTCGAAAAGACAACCTCAGGCTTGTTATAAGATGGATCAATATCAGCGATTAAAACACTATGATGTTGCTTGAAAATTTGATTTTTATTAAACTGACCTAATGGAGCGTGCATTAAGTCAAAGAGAGGCTCAGGCTGTGGTAATCCATCTGTATTTTGAGCAAAATAGGCTCTAATGGTATCACCCAAACTACCTTTCCATACTTCATCTGACTTGGTAACCACCATGATTTCTGAAGTACTTCCACTCGATTGCGTTGATAGCATTGAACCTTCTTCGCAACCTGTCACTAGCCCAACCAGCAGGAGCACTAAGATAATTGAACCAACCATTCTGTTCATAACATCATATTTTTAGTTAAGATAACTATTTCGAACCTTTAACTAGTAGCTTCTGTCCAATTTTAAGAGTACTCTTTAACGTTAAATCATTTAGTCTAAGTAGATCTTCAACGGTTAAGCCCTCAAACATCTTGGAGATTTTATAGAACGTATCTCCTTTTTTTACAACATAATAGTGCGTTTTATCAGATGAATTCGTCTGATGTCCTTTTTCAATTGCTACTTCAGAGTCCTTTTTTTCCTGTTTTGAAGCAATGCTTTTGTCATTGCTTTGAGACTTATTCTTCGATTCATTAACTTTTGCCATAGGATGTTCGGGAGAAGTCTGTTCAGTTGGGATCTGAAGATATTTTCCGGCAGCAATTGAATTACCTTTTAGCTTATTAGCTTTCTTCAAATCGGAGATGGAGATGTTATACTTTGCAGCAATGACACCCAAACTTTCACCCGGTTTTACTTTATGTCGAGTTACAATGACTTTTTCCTCAGATTTTATCTCCTTAGAAACAACACTGGCAACATGAGATGAATCCTTTTTCCCAGTTTCTGGCTTAGCGGCAATCGTTTTTGTACTGTCTTTTTTCCCTTGTTCTTCTTTTGGCTTTACCTCAGCCATTGAACTTGAACCAGGATAGATAATCAACTTTTGCCCTTTTCGAACAGCCTTTTTCTTAAGCTTGTTCCATGCTACTATCTGTTGAGAAGTTACATTGTAGTGAGAAGCGATACGAGCTAAGGTTTCTCCTTTTCTGACCACATGCAAAGTGCGCTCCTTTA
>JACCEE011924233.1_pt1 | contig 10553 bp, 10 predicted proteins | sample 7449931 | NCBI WGS metagenome assembly JACCEE01 (sample SAMN15323457, study PRJNA562643) | freshwater metagenome | isolation source: river surface water | place: USA:Blue River Watershed | collected 2017-08-19 | reverse complement strand
TGCGCCATGTAGACCCGCATTATCAAGCAGGCGATGCGTTTTTATTTGGCCCTGAAACCCGAGGTTTGCCGCAAGCGATTTTAGATAATTTACCCGCTGATCAAATTATTAAAATTCCGATGCAAGCAGGCAATCGTAGCCTGAATTTATCGAATTCAGCCGCCGTAATTATTTACGAAGCATGGCGGCAACATGATTTTAAATAACCTGCTTTTATCGTAAAAATAGGAATAATAATGACTTACGCCACAGAACTGTATGAAAAAGATGTGACTGCTGACCCCATCAGCCAATTTGCCCGCTGGTTTGAAGACGCGAAAACGGCGGGTTTGGTGGATCACACCGCGATGACCGTCGCCACCGTATCCGCTGAGGGCAAGCCCGCCGCTCGGATTTTGTTATTGAAAGAATTTGATGAAAACGGTTTTGTGTTTTACACCAATTATGAAAGTCGTAAAGGGCAAGAATTAGCACACAATGCTTATGCCAGCTTATTGTTTTTTTGGGATAAATTAGCCAGACAAGTGCGCATTGAAGGCAAAACGGAAAAGGTCAGCGCGGCGGAATCGGATGAATATTTCGCGATTCGTCCGCGTGAAAGTCAACTTGGCGCATGGGCTTCGGCACAAAGTCAGGTGTTAAGCAGCCGTGCTGAATTTGAAGCGAAATTACAAGCAGTTACTGAAAAATATGCAGGGCAGCCTGTGCCGCGTCCACCACATTGGGGCGGTTATCGTTTAAAACCTGAATCAGTAGAATTTTGGCAAGGGCGCGCCAGTCGTTTACATGATCGTTTAGTCTATTGTGCACAAGGAACGGGCTGGCATTTGGAACGTTTGTCGCCCTAAGTTTTTGCCTTAACTGCGCCCCCAACCCCCTAAAGGGGGCTAAAGATTAACAAACTATTAAGTCCCCTTTAGGGGATTTAGGGGCGCAGTTAAAGGGGGTTAAAAATACTTTGGGACTCTCCTCCCCCCAAAGGGGAGTTTAAAAACAAAATTTTTTAGGTTTAGCCCCCTTTAGGGGGTTGGGGGCTTTATTTAAAGTAACTTTGATACTCTCCTCAGATTGAGGACGCAGTTTAAGATTTAAATTCATACAGTTAATTCAAGGTCATCGGTTGGAACATATTTCCCAAGCCACACAACAAGCATTCTGGTTACTGTTTTCAGGCGATAAAGCACTGTGGATGATTATTGCATCTTCACTGAAAGTATCTCTGTTGGCGTTAAGCATCGCTACGCCCTTCGCTTTATTATTAGCGTTTCTATTAGCACACACGCAATTTGTGGGCAGACGTTTTTTAATCGCGTGGTTTAATGTCTTACTCGCCTTTCCTTCTGTGGTGATGGGCTTGTTATTATATTTATTGCTGTCGCGACAAGGCATATTCGGAGATTTGAAATTATTATTTACCCAAACGGCTATGGTATTGGGACAAATCTTGCTGAGTTTTCCCGTGCTGGTCGCGATGGGGCACGCAGCCTTGCAAGCGGCGGACAAACGCGCTTTTGAAACCGCCATCACTTTGGGCGCATCACCCATACAAGCCATGTTTAGCGTAATGTATGAAACCCGTTTCGGCTTAATCGCCGCGCTGATTGTGGCATTTGGACGGATCATTTCAGAAATTGGTTGCTCGATGATGGTCGGCGGCAACATCCTGAATTACACCCGCAATATTCCCACCGCGATTGCTTTGGAAACCAGTAAGGGCGAATTCTCACAAGGCATTGCGCTTGGAATGGTGCTGTTATTTATTGCTTTATTACTGAATGTAGGACTTGCCAGCGTACAGGGCAAAGGTGAAGTGATGTCGTGAATACTTTACTGTCTCTGCGCAATTTACGTTTCAGCTATCAGCGGCAAATGGTGCTCGATATTGCTGAGTTTGCAGTGCCCGCTCAAGGCAGCTTGATTTTGACAGGGCGCAATGGGAGCGGTAAAACCACACTGCTAAAAATTCTGGCAGGGTTATTGTCGCCCGACTCGCTCACCGTGCAATGGCAAGATTCCCCCGCGCAGCCTTGGCGGCAGGCAAAAAAATTATTACGTCAACAAGCAGTTTATTTACACCAACAGCCGTATTTATTTGATGGCAGCGTCGCCGAAAATGTGGGATTTGGCTTGCGTTGTCGTGGAATGGCACGGGCTGAAATTGCAGAAAAAGTGCGCCAAGCTTTGGCATGGGCAGAATTAAGCCATTTGGCAGAGCGTCATGCCCGTTGCTTGTCAGGGGGCGAAAAACAACGGGTTGCTTTGACCCGCGCTCGGATTTTATCACCGCGTTTGCTACTGCTCGATGAACCCACGGCAAATATGGATCAAGAATCTAAAGCACACAGCTTATTGTTATTACAGCGTTTACAAGCAGAAAATATCAGTCTCATTTTAACCAGCCACGAATTGCACCCCGAGCTTGCCGACAGGCATCTGCATTTAGAAAATGCTAAACTGTCTGTTCCTTAAGTCGACGATAGTTCCAATTAAAGAAAGCCCCCAACCCCCTAAAGGGGGCTAAAGATTAACTATTTGTTTTTTTAAGTCCCCTTTAGGGGATTTAGGGGCTTCTTTAAGCCGTTAAAAAATACTTTGGGACTTAAACCTGAGTTTAGCCATGTTGATGAAAAACCTGATTAGTGGCGTTGTGTTAGCGGGTGGCAAGGCACAACGTATGGGGGGGCAGGATAAGGGCTTGTGCCGAATTCGGACGAAATTTTTAATTGAATATGCCATTGCAGGTTTGCGTCCGCAAGTCTCACAACTCTTTGTGAATGCAAATCGTAATCAAGCACAGTATGCCGCCCTGTGCGATTGTCCCGTAATTGCCGATCAAGATTGTGGTGATTTTTCAGGACCTTTAGCAGGGATTGCCAGTGGATTACGCGCGGCAAGCACGGATTATGTGGTATTTGTTCCCTGTGACGCGCCTGTGATTCATTCTGAATTAGTGATGCGCTTGTATCAGGCTTTACGCGCTACACAGGCAGACATCAGTGTGGCGCATGATGGTGCACATTTACAGCCGACTTTTGCTTTGGTGGCGCGTCGTGTGTTGCCCACTTTGGAATCAGCATTGAATGCAGGTGAGCGCAAAATTTATCAATTTTATCAACAACATCATTTTATCACGGTGGACTTTTCAGCTTCTCCTGAGATGTTTTTAAATCTTAATACGCCTGAACAACTCCTCTCTTTCGCCCAACAGCTCAGTGTTTAATACGTTATGGTCAGCACCGCAGAAATTCCTATTCTTGGTTTTGTCGGCTTCAGTGGCACGGGTAAAACGACATTATTATTAAAAATATTGCCTCTGCTCAAGGCGCGTGGTGTGCGGGTGGGGATGATAAAACATGCACATCATCAATTTGAAATCGATCATCCTGAAAAAGACAGTTATCGTTTACGCAAGGAAGGTGGCGTGTCACAAATGTTAGTCGCCTCGCGTCAACGCTGGGTGTTGATGACGGAAACAGGGGAGTTTGACGAACCTTATTTAGATGGTTTATTGCCACAATTTGATCAAAGTATTTTAGATTTAATTCTGGTTGAAGGCTTTAAACATGAAGAATTTCCAAAGCTCGAAGTACATCGCCCAAGTTTGGGGTGTCGTTTATTGTGCTTGGAAGATGAAAATATTATTGCAGTGGCAAGCGATGCACCTTTGAATGAGCTTAGTCATTTGCCCTTGTTAAATATGAATGATCCTGAACAAATTGCGCAGTTTATTATTGATGTGTTCATGGGTATGCGCATAGTTACTGCATGAAGATAGCCTCTGGGAATACTGTAAACGCGTTGAAACAGCAATCGTGAAAGTATTACTTGAAAATCACTATTAAGGAAAACCGTGTTGAATCAATGCAGCACAGCTTGCAATGCTGGAAGAGCAACTACAAAGACATAGTGAGATGGCTAGGGCATGTCATCAAATAGGCATTAACCGCTAAAGAAGCCCCTAAATCCCCTAAAGGGGACTTTAAAGATTTAAATTATTTGTATTTAGCCCCCTTTAGGGGGTTGGGGGGCTTCCGTTAAGATTCAAATCTTCCGCATTCCACTACCTTGCATACAGGCTACTGCCTGTTAAGGCTTAATGGGTGACACACCCCAAGGTCTTGGTATTTATATCAGTGACTTATTTGCTAAAATAGACAATAATGCTTCATCAATAAACGTGTCGCTCCGTACTCTATTGGAGGATTCAGAACACGGAAAAAGACCAACTAAAGGACTGAATCATGGGATTATTCGATAAAATTAAAAATTTAATTGGGAATAATAACGAGGTTGAGGAGGATGAAACGCCTCAAGAAGTTGTAAACCCGTTTAGCCCAGAAACCTTAGATAAAGCACCCTACAGCTTTGTAGATGCACTTTATGCAGCACGCCAAGGCAATCTTGCCAAAATTCAAGACTACCTCAAATTTAATAAGAATTATGTTTATTGCCGAAGCTGGGATGATTGCACTTTACTACACGAGGCTTGCCGTTTTTCGCGCAAAGAAATCGTTGAAGTTTTATTGAAAAATGGCGCGGCAGTGCAAGGCTATTACAAAGGCAATGCCCCGTTACATCTGGCGATTGAAGGCGATTCCCGTGAAAACAATCTAACCAAACCTGAAGAAATATTGGATTATAAAAAACGGCGGCGGGAAGTGGTTAAATTATTGTTAGAAGCCAAGGCAGATTGCGAAAATCCCAATGAAGCAGGTGAGTTACCGCTACATATTGCCGCAAAATTTGGCTATAACGACTTAGTCGAAATTTTACTAGAACGCGGCGCAAAAGTAGACAGCTTAACGGTGAGTAGCGATCCGAAAACGCCCAGCGTTGAAAGAACGCCTTTGTTGATGTCAGCGCGTTATCGCAAAGATAAAAAAACTTTTCAAGTCTTGTTAGAACACGGGGCAAACCCCAACTTACGCGATAAAGACCCAGGCTTTGCCCCTTTGCATTATGTGGCAGCCTATCACTATCCCGCAGACACTGCACCGCAGGAAACACGGGAGCTTGCCTTGGTGGAATTGGCGAGTTTGTTGGCAGCGCACAAGGCAGATTTAAACCTACTCAGCGATAATAAACGCCAACAATCTGCCCTGCATTTGGCGATTTTGAATCATCACGTTAAATTAGTAGATTTTTTATTGAACCAAGGTGCGGATATTCACAGCCAAGACGCAAAAAATACCATGCCGCTTGGAATGGCTGCGGAAAGTGGCAATATTGAAATGATGGAATATTTAATGAGCAAGGGCGCGGAGATTATGAAATCACGAGCCTTGTTTCATGCCGCCGCCTGTGGCAAATCGATTGAGCCGTTAAAATTATTGATCAGTAAAGGGGCAGATATTAATATGCCTGATTCTGCGGGTTATACGCCGCTGTTTCCTGCGATTTCTGCCTATTCGTTGGACAATGTGAAATTGCTGCTTGACAACGGTGCAGATAAAAATATGTATTCTCCCAAAGGCTTAACTGTGCGTGAACATGCGTTTGCTTCATGGGGTGAAGTCGAGTCAGTTTCTGACACCAAAATAGCAGCAGAACGGCGACGTAATGCGGATAATGCTCGCGATATTATTATGTTACTTGGAGGTTTTGATCGTTAAATGCGTACCCCAGCCTTTTTTATTGGACATGGACATCCTCTTAACGCACTGTTAGACAACCATTATACCCGTTGTCTGCAACAGCTTGGGGAAGGCTTGGCTAAGCCTGAATTAATTTTAATGATTTCTGCGCATTGGGAAAGTTTCGATACACAAATTAGTGTGCATCCACAACCGCCGATGATTTATGATTTTGGCAATTTTGCCCCTGAATTATTTCAAATAACTTATCCCGCCGCAGGCGCGCCTGAATGGGCGGCACGGGTGCAAAAATTACTCGGCGATTTTCCCGTCAAACTGAATGCACAGCGCGGTTTTGACCACGGCACTTGGACAGTTTTACATTGGTTATTCCCTAAAGCTGATGTGCCAGTATTGCAATTAAGCTTAGCGGTTGACCTCAGTCCTGCTGAACATTATCAATTAGCACAACGGCTTGCTCCTTTGCGTGAACAAGGGGTGATGATTATAGGTAGTGGGAATATTGTGCACAATTTGGCACAAGTGAATTGGCGACAAATCGACGGTGTGCCACCGTTGCGGTGGGCTGTACAGTTCGACGAGTGGGTTAAACAACAATGTTTAGCGGGCAATCATGAGGCGTTAATTAATTATCCAAAATATGGACAAGCCGCGCTGTTATCTGTGCCCACCGCTGAGCATTATTTGCCGCTGTTATATATTTTAGCGACGCAACAGCCTGAAGAAACATTAAAATTTATATTTGAAGGTTTTCAAAATGCCGCGATTGGAATGCGCAGTGTGCAACTTGGATAAACAGGCTTTTGCTGAATTTGTGCTGCAAGCGACCATCGCAACTGCCCGCGATGCTTATCAGCAAGCAGGCATCAGTGGTTTATGTCATGCAGGTCGAGAGGAAGCCGCCATCAGTGCGATGCAAATGCTCGACTTGGATAAATTGATTACAGAATGGGAACAGCGTTAATCTTTCAAATGTGGATAGGCTTCAAGCAATCCCGCCCATTCTTCATCAGTGAAAAAGTGCGAGCGGCTTAAAAAGCGCACGCCTTCAACCCCTTCTAATGAAAACATGCCGCCGCGTCCTGCCACCACGTCAATAATAATCTGGGTGTGTTTCCAATATTCATATTGTGCCGCGCCAATATAAAACGCACAGCCGCCAATTTCCCCAAGCTTTACATCTTGATCGCCCACTAAAAACTCGCCGTCGGGATAACACATCGGCGCACTGCCATCACAACAACCACCTGATTGATGAAACATTAATGCCCCATGCTTGGCTTTTAAACGTTCAATCAGTTCTAAGGCGGCGGGGGTGGCAATCACTCTTGCTACTGGGGTGGACATGATAAAACCTCGTGAGGTGATGAGCTGTTTTTATTGAGCATAAACAGTTATATTCGGACTTTCAAAAAGAATAGCGTATTTTTAACCTGAGTTCGAGATAAGAAAGCGTAGAAAATTGAGTCGTAGGGTGGAATAGCGTAGCGTATTCCATCTTGCAAGGTAATAACTCTAGGCATGACACAGTTGAATCGATAAGACCCTCATTGTTGTACAGTAGAAGCTTGTAAAATCCTCGCCGCTGGAGCGTTGGAACGAGACAAACTTCTTTAACAAGCGAGATTTATTAAACTTTCAGCTCTTTCTTATCCCGAACTCAGCTTAACTTAATCGTGTGTGAGTGAGATAAGCTTTTATTTTTAAATATTTTTTCGTAACATGCAGATTATACTGAGCTTTGGTAGGCAGTCAGTGGCAGTGACTAAATAATTACAAATAGAATGACGGAGTGTCGCCGTATGTTAAAAGACCTTTTCCTTTCCTATGGTCGCCGCGAGAGTCTAGGACTGGTGGCGCGGCTACACCAACATCTGAAACTTTTAGGCTATGAAGTCTGGTTCGACAAAGTCAACATTCCAGACGGAGAAGATTATGCCGCCCGTATTAGTCATGGTATTGAGTCTGCTCATAATTTTGTCTATATTTTAGCTCCCCGCGCCTTATTTTCCCCCTACTGCCTAATTGAACTCGAATACGCCCGCCTCTTAGGAAAACGGGTGATACCACTGAACCAGCAAGTAGTTTTTCAAGCCCCTGCACAACGGATTTCTGAAGACGACAAGCAAGCCTTACGCGCTTTTTATGCTGCCCAAAATATTGCACCGCCTAGCTTAGAAACCGTGCAAGATGTTTTAGAACGCAGTTTGGCATTGATTGGAAAAACCGATTGGTTAGATGCCAAAACACTGCTCAATGATGCCGATTGTGCACACATGGCAACCTGGGCGCAAAGTTACGAAAACCAATGGCATAAACATGAAGAACTTGCGTATTTACAAATTTTGGAATTGCCCACATTTGGCACAGCCGTAGACAGTTTAAGCAGCGTATTAGAACGCTTGCAACTGGTTTTAGAACGTCATAAAAGCCATGTCGCACAACATACCGTATTAACCTATCAAGCTTTAGAATGGAATAGACAACAGCGAGCAAATCATCATTTACTGGTGGCTAAAGAACGCCAAGCGGCTGAAGAATGGCTGCTAACCGTATTCAAAGAAGGCGAACAAGCCCCCTGTCAGCCCAGTGATTTATTATGCGAGTTCATCAGTGAAGCACGCAAAAATGCCGAGAACCGCATGACCGACTGCTTTATCTGCTATGACGTGGCAGACAAAGCAATGCGGGATGTTATTGTCAAAGCTATCGCCCGCCATGCCATCACCACATGGCGACATGACAGCGACATTCAGCACGGTGGCAATGCAGAACAAGCCATTTTGATGGGCATCGCAAGTGCTGACAATATTCTGTATTTCCTCTCGCCTAATTCCTTAGAGTCCGTAGCCTGCCAACAAGAATTAGCTTATGCCAGACAGCTCAATAAACGCATTATTCCGTTACTGATTGCTGAGACGACACTACCACCGCAAGACTTACAGTACATCCGCTGTGTTGATAACACCTCACAAGGCCTTCATGAGCTGTTGCACATTTTGCACAGCGACGCATTTTATTATGAACAGCATAAAATCTTGCTGGTACGGGCCATTCATTGGAAAGCGCAGGATGCAAAAAGTTCTTTTTTATTGCGAGGCTACCAACTCGAAAATGCTAAAACATGGCTTCGCCTTAACGCACATCGTGAACAATACGCACCCACTACGTTACATACGGAATTAATCACTGCCTCCGAAGTCGCCAAAGAACGCTTAGGCACAGAAGTTTTTCTTTCCTATTCTCGTAAAGATGGGGATTTTGCCCGTCGTTTGAATCGTGCTTTACAAGAGGCAGGAAAAACGGTTTGGTTTGACCAAGAAAGTATTAGCAGCGGGGTTAATTTTGAAGTTGAGATTTACAAAGGTATCCAGCACAGCGATAACTTTTTATTTCTTATCTCGCCCGATGCAGTGGATTCGCCTTATTGTGAAAACGAAGTGAATTATGCAGTGCAGCAGGGAAAGCGTATTTTTACCGTGCTGTGCCGTGAGACCGATGTCACCCGTCTTCCCGAGACATTAAAAACGCTGCAATGGTTAGATTTTAGCCGTGCAGAGGCTTTTGATGCACAGTTTCCCGAATTAATTCAGACTTTAGAATTAGACCGTGAACATGCGCATCAACACACGGTTTTGCAACAGCGGGCAAATGAATGGCTAGATAATGCAAAAAGTCGAGATTTTTTATTAAACCTCAGTGCCTGCCAAAAAGCTGAAACGTGGTTAGCTGCCACAGGCACAAAACAGCCACATCCCACCCGTTTACAAGGTGAATATATTCAAGCGTCTCGCACGGCAATTGAGCAAATCAGGCGTAAAGAACAGCGGCGGCAACGGATTATTTTGGGTTCGGTGTTGTTGGGAATGTTGATTGCTATCGTGTTGGCTTCTTTTGCGTGGGAACGCAGTATTGAAGCAGAAAAGCAAACGCTGTTGGCAACGGCGCAAAAAGCGGAAGCGGAAAAACAGAAAGCAGAGGCTTGGCGTGAGAAAGCCATTGCACAGGAGAATTACAAGAAAGTGCATATTAATAGTGCGAAAGGGCTTGCACGCTATGCAGATATTTTGAGAAAAGAGGGCGATTACACACGTGCTTTACGGGTTGCTCAGCTTGCGTATGAGACAAATCCTGAACCAGAAACGTCTCTTCCTGAGGTCGATCAGGTTTTAAATGAGGTGTATAACGATGTGAAGTTGCATGGATCGGGACGGTTTTATCAGTTGAGATATAACTTAGAGTTAGGCATAGCTAAATATTCCAAACGCGGGAAAATTTTAGAGGCGCATGGGGCAATAGTCTCTCTCAGGAATGAAAAAGGAGAAATACTACGCCGTTTTAATCATGGCAGTGATATAGCTAGTGTTGCCTTTTCTTCGGATGAAAGTCTGATTGCCGCAGGCGGTAAGGATAATAGTCTTAAAGTATGGGACGAATTAGGACAACCTCATACCTTTCAAACCACTCAGAAATGTGCAGCTTATCCTGAATTAGAATGTCAGGTGAGCGATATTATCTTTCCCTCAAAACAGACAGTTCTTTCTATCAATCAATCCGAGAATGATTACAACGAGCTATTATTATGGGATATTCATCAAGAGAAACTTCTCAAGATACAAGCTATTGGGCTATTCAAACTAGGGGCGATAAGTTATGCGTATTCTGATAATCAGCAGTATATGGCTGTCATTATCCTACAAGCTGAGCAATGGACAGTGCAGGTGTGGAAAACAAGCGACCTCAGCTTGCGATATACAACCGTTATTTCTCGTTCTCCAGACATGAAAGGCTTTTTGAGCACCAAATTAACGGATGATGGTCAAAAACTCATCATTGCAAGTCCTGACGATAAACAATTATTCAGGATTGTATCGCTAAAAAATAATCAACAACGTCAGTTATCCAAACACAATGAAGCTATTACTGCATTGGCGGTTGCACCTGATAAGCAAAGCTTTG
>JACCEE010975062.1_pt1 | contig 10553 bp, 14 predicted proteins | sample 7449931 | NCBI WGS metagenome assembly JACCEE01 (sample SAMN15323457, study PRJNA562643) | freshwater metagenome | isolation source: river surface water | place: USA:Blue River Watershed | collected 2017-08-19 | reverse complement strand
AGTGGTTCAGCAACAAGCGCAACAAGTGCTACAACAGCAGGCACAGTGACAACTAATGCTCAGCCAAATATTACTAGCACTGGTACACTTACATCATTAACAGTTAATGGAACTAGTATTTCATTAGGTGGTTCATGCACCATTACTGCTAACACTACTCAAACATTGACACTAGGTACTTACTTAACCGGTACAAGTTTCAACGGTGGCACAGCCGTAACTGCCGCAGTAGATGCAACTACAACTAATACAGCAAATAAAGTTGTAGCACGTGATGCTAACGGTAGTTTCAGTGCTAATATTATTACTGCAACACTAAGTGGTTCAGCAACAAGTGCTACAAGTGCTACAACAGCAGGCACAGTAACAACAGCCGCGCAACCTAATATTACAAGCGTCGGTACACTAACATCACTAACATCTTCTGGTAACATCAGTGGTGCTAATCTTGTCGCAACCTCATATACGATTTCGTCTGTGGCTACAGGTATTAGTGCTGCCGGATCAACACAGGGTACAGCAACAGCACTAACTAAAGATGTGAATGTTGTTTCAACTGTGAGTGCTGGACAAGGTGTTGTATTACCAACTGCTGTTGGTGGTATGCGTATAACTGTTATGAATACTTCACCTACTGCATTGAATGTTTATCCAGCAACAGGTGCCGGAATCAACAATAACGGCGCAAACGTAGCCTTTGCATTACCAGGAAATGGTAGATTAGATTTCTTAGCGGTTACTAGTACACAATGGTATACTCTAACTGCAACTTATGCCTAAAGAGAAGGAACAAATTAATGGCTAAAATAAAGAGTGGAAGTGGTTCAAATAAAGGAATGAAAGTTTCTTTTACGAGCCAACATAAAGGAAAAACTACAATCGGTGGTAATCCTAGTAGTATTAAGTTTTCTACAATGAATAAAAATAAACGTGCAAATTATAAACCGTCACGCGGACAAGGCAGACCATAAAAAGAAGGATAAGAAAGTATGTCAAAAGTCACATTAGAATTATTAAAAGAAATTTGTCCTAAGACTAAATCAACAGTCTTAGCAAAATATGTTGAACCGTTGAATGAAGTAGGTGAACACTTTGGATTGTTTGAAAATCCAAAGCGTATGGCTGCATTCTTAGCACAAGTAGCACACGAATCAGGTGGTTTTAACTTTGTTAAAGAAGGCTTGAGTTATTCAGCGGCTTCATTGAATAAAGTTTTCAAAAAGTATTTCCCAACATTAGAATCAGCAAAAGCATATGAACGTCAACCTGCAAAGATCGCAAACAAAGTTTATGCTAATCGTATGGGCAATGGCCCTGAAAGTTCAGGTGACGGATATAGATATTGTGGTCGTGGATTGATTCAGTTGACCGGTAAAGATAACTATACACGTTTTGCTAAGGCTCTTGGCAAAACACTTGATGAAGCAGTTGAATATCTAGAAACTTCAGAAGGCGCTGTTGCAAGTGCAGGATGGTTTTGGGACGCAAACAAATTAAGTGTTTATGCAGACAAGGGTGACTTTGTTGGATTAACAAGACGTATCAATGGTGGTACGATTGGTCTTGCAGACAGACAACATCACTACGATATCGCACTTAAAGCACTTGCTTAAGGATTAACATGGCACTACCCGTTTGGCAATCACAACCTAATTTAGGATCATTCGTCAGTAATCAACAGATGAGTGTCTTATTAGTGGCTATTCCTATTTTACCTGCAACTAGTGTAACTTACTCAGTTGTGGGTGGCTCATTGCCAAATGGGGTAGTGTTATCATCTAATGGTAACTTACAAGGAACACCTGTAGTCTTTAGTAACGCAGTTTTTACTTTTACTGTTAGAGCAACAGACAATTTAGGTAATCGTAAAGTGCAATCATTTTACATGAGTGTCAGTTATTCATTACCTCAGCCAAATTGGAATACACCTGCAGGATCCGTTGGTAGTTATCCATCAACAATTCCTATGGCATATCAATTAACGGCTACACCTGTATTACCTGCTGTTACAGTAACCTATCAAGTAATCAGTGGGAGTTTACCTAGTGGACTAACACTAAATGAAGATGGCTTAATTTCAGGTACTCCAATATTAGTTACCGCAGATGTGTCACAAACTTTTGTAGTACGTGCAACTGATAACTATCAGAACATTAGAGATAGAACATTTTCTATTACAGTATCAGGTTCAGCAATTCCCCAATTTACTACGCCTACTGGCACATTGATTACTACACTTGACAGTACATGGGTAGAAATTCCTGTTGAATATTCTAATCCAATTGCAAGTAATCCTGTAACTATCAGACTTATTCAAGGTCAATTGCCACCGGGCATTGAAATTAATAGTTATGGATTAATCAGAGGATATGCAGAACCTCCTATTTTAAATCTAAACTTACCACTAGTAACTACTAACATTGTAGCAACAAGTTCAAACACTGTAGTCTGTGTAAGTACTAGTGGATTTAGAGTAGGTAGACCTATATCATTTACTGGTTCTGAGTTTGGAGGAATTACTGCTAACCAAACATATTATGTTAACAGTATTATCGATGATACAACATTCACTATCAGTACTACTAAAGACGGCGGAGTATACACATTAAGTGATGCTGTAGGCTTTATGAATGCCACATTACCCACAATTTCTATTGGACAACCTACAATTCAAACGTATTCATTTTCATTGAAATTAGAGAGTCCTTTAGGTAGTGACATTGAATCATACTTCATTACAGTAATTAATCAGAACACTCCTGCAAGTGAAGGTGGTCCTGGTAATCCACCCAACACACGCATTCCTACAATTTTCAATACTAGACCTGAAACATATAATATCAGTCAAAACGAACAGAACTACGGATATTATGTATTGCCACCAAATTCTGAGGGTGTTACATACCAACCGTATGAACTAGCATATATAGGTAAGATCACTAGCGACAACTATTTCTCATTCAGAATTTTAGGTAATGACTTTGATGGCAATCCATTAGAGTATGTATTTGCTGATTTACCATTAGGATTGACAGGAAATTCAGTAACTGGATGGATTAATGGTTATCCAATTATATCAGATAACACTATCAGTGACTTTACATTTAGTGTTGCTGTAAGAAAATCTACTAATCCAACATTCTCTACACCTTTCTTTAACTTTGGTTTTAGAATTAGAAATGATATTGTAGGTGATGTTACATGGTTAACACCAGCAAACTTAGGTACTATTGACAATGGTACAATTAGCATTTCTAAAGTACAGGCAGAAAGTGATGTTGCATTACAATATAGAATAGTTAGTGGTGAGTTGCCACCTAACTTAACACTATTAAGCAACGGGGAAATCTCAGGTGTAGTTGCATATCAACCAACTGATACATTCTTAGCACCAAATGAAACTAGCGAGTTTACATTTACCATTCAAGCATATAGCCCGCAGTTTCCTATCGTACAATCATCACGCACATTCACACTGAATGTATATCAAGAATATGGACAGCCAACAGATACATTGTACATTAAATGTACACCTAGTATCAATGACAGACGTTTGTTGGCTACCTTACTTGACAATCAAGCATTAATTCCAGAAGAGTATTTGTACAGACCACAGGATCCATATTTTGGTAAAGCAAATGCTATTGTCTATGAGCATGCATTTGGTATCTATGCAAGTAGTTTTGATGAGTATGTTGCGGCTATTACAAAGAATCACTATTGGAGACAAATCACATTAGGTGAATTGAAAACTGCTATTGCACGTAATGACGATGGTGAAATCATTTATGAAGTTGTATACAGTCAGGTAGTTGACAATTTAGTTAACCCCGAAGGGCAAAGTATCAGTGAAGAGATTTTTTGGCCTAGATTTATCCCATTAGAATTGGGACCATGGTACACTAGCGTTACTAACATTTACACCAGTTATGTAGAAGCACCTAACGGACAAGAATTCTATACAAGTTTAACTCCTGGCTACGCTAGAATATTATATCCAAACAGTTTACCAAATATGCGTGACCGTGTAGGACAAGAACTAGGACAAGAATACAATTTCAGACTACTACCTAAATGGATGACTAGTCAGCAACTAAATGGTTCAACATTAGGCTATACTCCGGCTTGGGTTATTGCATATACATTGCCTGGCTTTGCTGAAACTATCAAGAACAATATCAATGACAATTGGAAAGATCCAGTATTGAATACACCTTATACACTTAATACTATCAACTTTAAGATTGATAGATTTACTGTTGATAAGAGTACTACATTCAACTACGATAAAAACGTTAGCCCGCCCGCTTGGACAGGATTACCTAGCGCAAGCCCAACACCTGATCCACTTGATAGTAAAGACTTTTATGTACTGTTCCCTAGAGAAACTATTTTACCCGACAGAACGCAGTACTAAATACATTTACGGAATAGAGACATATGAGCCAAATTAACACAAACGGAATCGACACAAATTATCCAGTACCGGGACAGAACAATAGTTCTCAGGGTTTTAGGGATAACTTTGCCCAAATTAGAAACAACTTAAACACTGCCGCCAATGAAATCACTGATTTGCAGACCAAGGTAGTATTAAAGCAAGCATTGACTGATGCGGTGCTTAACAATGACATGGCTAATACATTGATCAGTAATGCATCAATGAGAAGTTTCCGTCACACTACATATAATTTAGGTAACGCATTATCAGGTACTGTATTGGTTGATGCAAGCCGTGCAGACGTTCAATACGGTGCACTTTCTGGTAACACAACATTACAGTTTGGCGGCTGGGCCCCTACAAATACAGAACAAACTATTACATTACGACTAACTATTCCAAATGCTAACGTAGCAACTTCAGTTATTTCATTACCTAATGCTTGTATTTCAACAAATAATAACTATGGTACCACTCTTATTGAGAACTATGCACAAGTAGGTAACATTGCTACTATTACTGCGCCTGCAAACGTAGGAATTATTGAACTTGATTTGACTACTACTGATTGCGGAAACACAATCAGTATTATGCCGACAAACAGACCATTCCAGTCAACGCAAATTATTACACGTGATGTTCCTCCCACAGGCTTGCAAGGTGATACACCTGGTGCTGTTGCTGTAGGTCCATCAGTAAGTCAATTAGAAATCAGTAGTACCAATGCGTCAGACTATTTTACTACTGGAAATACTTCACAATTATATCCTGATTTGCCATTAGTGTTTACCGGCACAAGCATGGAAGCAAACATCACTATTGGTACAACATATTATGTACGCAATGTTGTTTCTAGTACAACTTTTACGGTGACTGACACTATTGGTAATGCAAACGTAAACTTAGCAGGTAATTCAAGCCCAACGTCAGATATGTTTGCAAACCCTGCATCATATATGTACGTTTGTGTAGATACTTATGATTCTACTACATATACAAGAGAAGTAACAGATACCAATGTATCCGGAAATATTACACTTGATACGACTACAAGTCTTGTTGCTAATGCTCCTATTATCTTTACGGGTAATGTAGACACTGCTAATTCTAATTTAGTAGCCAACACGGTATATTATGTAAAAACAATTGATGCAGGAAATGCTAATATTACAATTAGCAGAACAAGAGTTAATGGTATTGCAGGCTCAACCGCAACGTTAGGTAACGCAACACCCACTGCTAATGCAACAGTTTACGTTGGTTCTGATATTTGGAGACGAATCAACTTGAGTTCATGGTAATTGGATAATTAATGGAACACCCATTCATCAACGATCTATCAGATAAAAATTTAGATGAGTTGCAAGAGGCAATTTCTAACTTGAACAACAAGTTAACATTTGCATATAGGACAGGAAATGCTCCGTTAATTCATCAATTACAAATGGTTATTGAAAGTTATAGAAATCAACATCGAAAAAAGATGGATGAAATCTTTGCTAAACAAAAACTTAACAACCAAATCAACATTGATAAGAAGTCATGAGTACTAGAATAGAAAAAGATTTTTATTTTCAAACCGCAGTGCATTTTGATAATAAATTTTATATAAATTCGTATGACCTTACACTGTCTGTGCTTGTCGAAACCGATAGTATCAGAGAGCAAAATGTTGCTATGGACAGAGTAACACATTTTTTAAACTCAGTGTTACAAAATTCACTGTTAATTAGTATAAAAGAAACAGAAGCCATAGAAAAATATAAAAAAGCAGGATTAAAAATCTGCGAACTTCCCGAAGATCCATATGATCAAATACTAAGTATGGTGTTGTTACAGAAACTAAATGCTATTATGGAAGGTAGATTGTGTATCACTGACTTAGTATTAGGCTCTACAATGAGCGAGGGTGTTAGATTTACTATGGTATCTGAAGTATCTGAAGGCGTATTAGGAGGCAATCATTGGTGGAACAAATCAACTATTTGTTTAAATGATGCTGAAGCCGGTGCTACAACCAAAACTAACATTGTCAAACTATTCGATGATGCACATTGGGTAGATTTAGGGCTATCTTGGAAAGAAAAAAGGTAAAAATAATTACCTTTATATTTGACTTTGCTGACAGTTGTGTTATCATATGTCTATGATTACCGACAAATATGGTCAACAAATATTCACTGAGCAGGATTTATGTGACCTGTATCTGTCTGATCCTGATATCAAATTAAAAAACGTACTAGTTACGGAACCAATTTACTTTAGTGATGAATTGGAAATCGATAATATTCCCAAACTAATCGAATACACAATTAGTGACAAGTCAATAGAATTATTTGACAGTGAATGTCATAATAATTGGTTTTTACCAACAGAATATAAAAACTTTGATATCGCACAATACGTATTAGAGCAGTGTAAAAATGATGCTGAGTTGCAACGTGCGGGTGAAGAACTATTGATGTATCAAGAACGTGATATGTTCATTCTACTACAATACTTAAAGTATTTGGTAGACACTATGCGCAAAAACAATATTGTTTGGGGTGTAGGTCGTGGTTCTAGTGTCAGTAGTTTTGTTTTATATTTGATAGGAATCCACAGAATAAATAGTTTATATTACGATTTATCGATTGATGAATTCTTGAAATAGGAGAAATACATGGCAAAATACAGAACTGCAATGGGAAAAACTGTTGATATGGCCGCACTAGCCGCAAGGAATGAAAAGGTACGTGCCGTAGGTAACATGAATGTCAATGCTCGTGGAGACACGATTGACGCAACGGGTAAGATTGTTGTACCTGTAACAAAAAAGGTTGGTGAGGGTTATCAAAAGACTGTTACTAATCGTGCAGCCAACATTGTTAAGAAAAGACAGGAATCATTACGTCCAGTAGAATCAGCACCAAAGCCAGAACACAAAGTTGACTTGACTGCTGAGGAATTGGAACTAGAAGATTCCTTAGATGACGATTTAGAAATTGAAAACATTAAAGCAAAAGACAACAAATAATATATTATGGCAACCATCAATAAAGTTAAAGTACAGAAACTTATACCTTTGAATGATACCATTATTGTATCTGATATGGAATTCACAGAACGTATCAGTAATGGTGGTATCATCATTATGAATGATGATATGAAGAGTGCAGGTATCAGACCTCGTTGGGGTAAGGTATATGCAATTGGACCAAAAGTTAAAGACATTGAAGTAGGTCAATATATTATGATAGCACACGGCCGCTGGACACGTGGTATCACTATTGATACACCTGAAGGCGAGAAAGTAATCCGTAAAGTAGATAACAACGATATTTTATTAGTTAGCGATGAGAAGCCAAACGATCAGACAATGAGTGATAAAGTATATTAATATTATCAAAGGGTATGGGGGCAGTTGTCCCCATACCTATAAATGGTCAACCGAGCAGTTGACTTTCATAAGACAATCAAGTATTATTCTATTAATGAATAGCAAGGGATTTAGGCAGTTGAACAATTTAAAACACAAAGTCGGTAACGTATTGCCATATGTAGCAATTTTCGGGATAAGCGCAGTTGCCGCATATGCAGTTTCAAAAATTTACAAGACAGTAAAAGATATCGATTTTCCGTTAGATTTCGGTAATGATTCTAATCTTAACAAGCACTTCAAAGACAAATTATGAAAAATCAATTATGGGTAGAAAAGTATCGTCCGAACACAGTAAGTGATTACGTGTTTGTGGATGAAAAGCAAAAGAAGCAAGTAGAGAGTTGGATTCGTGAAGAAAGTTTCCCGCATCTACTATTGAGTGGTGATCCAGGCACAGGCAAAACTACTCTTGCTAAGGTTCTTATACATGAACTTGGTGTAGAAGAATATGATGTATTAGAGATTAATGCTTCACGTGAGAATGGTATTGACTTCTTACGTGAAAAGATTAACGGGTTTGTGCAGACTATGCCTTTTGGCAAGTTCAAGGTCGTTCTGTTAGACGAGGCTGATTATCTTACACAGCCATCGCAAGCCGCCTTGAGAAATGATATGGAGGCGTATCACATGACTGTACGCTATATCCTTACTTGTAACTATCAACACAAGATCATTCCTGCACTAAAGTCACGCTGTCATGAATTTCATATCGCAAAGCCCGATATGACTGAATTCACTGCACGTGCGGCAACTGTTCTAGTAACTGAGGGTGTAGAGTTTGACCTAGATGTACTAGATACTTTTGTTCGAGGTACATATCCAGACTTGCGCAAGTGTCTGAATCAGTTGCAGAATAACAGTGTTAACGCTAAGTTAACTCCTGTGCAGTCAGGTGGTACTAGTGAAGATAGCATTCTATTACAAGCAACAGAACTATTCAAGAGTGGTAAGATCCTTGAAGGTCGTCAGCAATTGATGCAGTATATTTCGATGTATCCAACACGTATTGAAGATACATATCGCTGGATGTATGACAACCTAGACTTATGGGGTAAGGAGCAAGAGCGCAAGGATGCGGCAATCATTACAATTCGTAATGGGCTAGCAAACTTGCCGTTAGTTGGTATCCCTGAAATCAGTTTGGCAGCAACATTGGTGGAGTTGACAGGGTGAAAAAGTGGCATAGCCAACAGCAAGTATTAGTTTGGCGTAACGGAAAGTTATGCTGGCGTATTCGTCCAGTATATTATGAGCCTATAAAAAAGCCATGGTACAAATTTTGGCAAATTCCAGACGTTGATATTACATATGGCGATTCTAAATATATTGAAGTTCCTGAGGACACGCTATAATTTAATACGACCCTCTTTCTCTATTAAATAGAACACAGGAGAATACAGTATGTCATGGCAAGCAACACTAACAATCAATAATAACACAGATTATAACATCACAGTAACACACAATACTACTGGTGACTTAACTACAATCAGTCCCGGACAGAATTGGTCAAACACTACTAGCGATCCAAACAATACTAACGCATTGAAGTTTTGGCAACAGCCTAATGTTTGGTTTATGCAAGGTTCATGCAGTTTTGGTCCTACTGCTGGTGTATGGGTAGATCGCGGTTGGATGGACCCTAATCCACAGACTATCAAGATGAGTGCTAGAGCGAACGGCTCTGCATTTCTACAGACACTAAACGGTGGTACAGAATTACTTGCTTGGAATGAGTTTGAGCAAGGCGGCACTATTGAGTTGACATTTGACAAACAATGAGATATTTTTTAATTAGTTTTTTCCGCAAAACTGGCGGACAGATTGATGAGGCTGTTTCTGTAAGCAAGCGTGTGCGCACCTCTGATACCATGAATGCAAACATCATCATGGATTTTGCAGAGAAAAAGGTAATCAAATGTGTTATCGAAGGTAAAGTACATGATACTACCTTCGAACTAATGCGTGATTACTATGCAAAAATCTATCCCAATCTGATTAGTCAGTTGGAAAAAGAAGCACCTATCACTGCTAAACAAAAGACAAAATAAATGGGGCATAAGCCCCATTTACTTTAAGAGTACATCTTTAGGATGTGTTCAATAATCTTATGTCGTCTAATATCCCTCATATCAAATTCACAGGCTGTCATACCAGGAACTTTGTTTAGTTGAATTTTCTGCTTAAGATCCAATAAGCCATTTTCAGGAGTTCTCCTATCAGTCTGTTCAACATCACCGGTGATAACAATCTTACTGCCTTCGCTAATTCTAGTCATTAACATTTTTAACTGACTAGGTGTAGCATTTTGCGCCTCATCTAAGATGATCCAAGCATGTTTGAAGTTACGTCCGCGGCAGAATGCTAATGGGGTAATTTCAACAATTTGTTCATCTAACATATATTTGATTTCTTTTACGCTATAATACTCCCTTAAAATATCGAAAAGTGGTCTGACCCAAGGTTCCATTTTTTGATTTAAATCGCCGGGTAAGAACCCGTGTTTTTCATCATCTACTGCAACTGCGGGTCTGGTCAAGATAATTCTATCGCACTCGCCTGCCCTCATGGCCTTAATCGCTGCCAACATAGCAAGATAAGTTTTACCAGTTCCAGCGGGGCCACTCACCATAACGATATCTGTTTCAGGGTCAGTCAATGCTATAATATATTTTTCCTGATTTATACTCT
>JACCEE010880428.1_pt1 | contig 10554 bp, 9 predicted proteins | sample 7449931 | NCBI WGS metagenome assembly JACCEE01 (sample SAMN15323457, study PRJNA562643) | freshwater metagenome | isolation source: river surface water | place: USA:Blue River Watershed | collected 2017-08-19 | reverse complement strand
TTACTTAGAATTGGCGACTCTAAGTATTATGTTTCAATAAGTTATTCAACATAAGTTGGCTATTTGCAAGACCACTGTGGGCATCTATCATGAGTGCAGTTGCACGGGTTTCTTCGCTATTAATCCCGATTTCACCGATTACTTTACAACACAAGATTAGTGAAGTGGGTGATTTGTTCTTATTAGATAGTTACAACCAACTCTTATCATTACCTATAGTAGATAATGGTCGGGCTGTGGGTGTGATTAGTCGCTATGAGCTGATGAAGATATTTCTTCAGCGTTATGGGCGAGAATTGTATGGTAATCAATCCATCGGGCAGATTATGAATACGAAACCGCTGATAGTGGAAAGCTCGCAAACCATGCAATCCGCCAGCGAATACATTACTGAACATATTCATTTCCCGATAATGGAAGACTTTATTATCACTGATAAGGGTGAATATAAAGGCATTGGTGTCGTGTTACACCTTCTAAAAGCGATGGAACGACAGCTTGCGAAACATTCAGGTGAGTTAGCAAAAGCCTATAAACGTTTACAAGAATCTCAAGCACAATTAGTACAGTCTGAAAAGATGGCATCTTTAGGGCAAATGGTCGCAGGGGTTGCCCATGAAATTAACACGCCCTTGGGTTATGTACGTAACAATGTCGAAATGACACAGCAATTATTCACCCAAGCGCAAGAACTGGTCAGTGTCTACGATACTTTGGTCACGACTCTTTATAGTGAAGAAGAATCTGACGAGACCCAGTTACAAGCCCAGCTCAATAATATTGCTGAACGTAGTGCAGTCTTTAAAGAAGAGGACAGTTTTGCCGAAATGCAAGACTTATTCAAAGATACCTTATATGGTGTCGAACAAATTTCAGAGTTAGTGCTGAATTTAAAGAATTTTAGTCGCCTTGATCAAGCCAAAGTAGATAATATTTCTCTAAATGATTGTTTTGAAAGTACCTTAGTGATTGCCAAAAACACGATAAAACACAAAGTGAAAGTGATTAAGCAATACGGGGATATTCCTAAAATCCCTTGTTCTCCTTCACAAATTAATCAAGTTCTTCTCAATCTATTGACCAATGCCGCCCAAGCCATGTCTACACCAGGCAACGTATTGCTCAGAACGTATGCAGATGAAAAATGGGTTTATGCGGTGGTGCAAGATGATGGCAGTGGAATTCCTAAAGAGGTATTACCTAAAATCTTTGACCCCTTTTTCACCACCAAACCAATTGGTGAGGGAACAGGTCTTGGTTTATCAATCAGTTACAAGATTATTCAACAGCACGGTGGACAGATTAAAGTTGCCTCACAACAGGGTAAAGGCACACGATTTTTAATCAGTCTTCCAATTGCTCCCAAAAAAGCCGCTCCACCGCCCGCGCAAGGAAAGCCCAATGAATGAGAAAGCCCGCATTTTATTTATCGATGACGAAGAACGTATTTTACGCTCACTGAAAATGCTATTTCGGGGACAATATACGGTTTACACTGCAATTGATCCTGAAGAGGCACTCAATATCATCCGTAAAGAAAAGATTCATGTGGTTATCAGTGACCAACGGATGCCCGCGATGTTAGGTGTTGATTTCTTGCGTTGTGTGAAAGACGTTTCCCCAAATACCATGCGCCTGTTGCTCACGGGGTATTCCGATTTAAGTGCCGTGGTCAACTCGGTCAATGAAGGTGAGATTTTTCGTTACATCAACAAGCCTTGGAATTCTGACGAGATTAAAGACACCATCGCAAGAGCCGCAGAAATCGCCATTAGTTTGGAACAATTCACCCCGCCCCCACCAAAAACTGAGGGTGTTGCACCCGATGCTTTGCATTTCTTATTAATCGATGATGATCTGCAAACCCAGCAAGCCTTATGTAATGTGTTGGGTAAAGAGCACCATTTACATCATGCCAACAGCTTAGATCATGCTTTTGAAGTATTGGAATCCCAACCGATTGCAATTGTGATTTCTGAAGTGCGGGTCGGTGCGGAAGAAGTGAGCGGGGTGATTAAGCTGTTAAAACAATACAATCCACAAATGTTGACCTTGGTTTTAACCTCGTTCCAAGACACGAAAATTTTGATTGAACTCATCAATCACGGACAAGTTTACCGTTTCTTGCCAAAACCTATTCACGATGGTTTATTAACCAAAAGTGTGCAAGCCGCCGTACAACATTATCGTGCTATGAAAGAAACGCCTCAATTATTAAAGCGTTATCAAGTTGAAACCATCGCTATTGAACCTGTGATTGCAAATGCGAAAGTTTCCAGTCGCATCATGTCATATATCAAAAAAATTCGTTTATTGCCCCAAGCTCGCCAGTAAATATATTTTACGAATCACGCTGTAAAGCTTGTAAATAACGCCGTACGACTGCCAATTGCTTTAAGAAGCTCGCCCGATCAGTGGATAAAGTTTGGGTTTGCAATAGTTTGAATAGATTAAAATTCCCGCCTGTCGTTTGATATAGCAGGCGATATTGCACTGTAGAATAATACAAGCCTATACTTTCGCCATAACTGATAAAATCCTCAAAACTGGGGGCAGTCAGGCGATAACATGGAAAGAGTTCTGCATTGATTTTCTTATGATTTCTGGTGCTAATCATCAGGGAAAGTTCTGGATTATGCAGCGTGTTTAACGCCGCCCACAATTCATCCACGCTGTCCACACAGTGCTCCGCTTCAATGACACAGAGCACTTTCCCTTTTATTTCAGCAAGTTTTGAAATCTGCGCTAAACTTTCCAGCAAAAAACTCTGCTGTTGTGCTGAATCTAAATCATGTCGTAATTGCTGTAACAGCGCAGTTTTACCCATGCCTGCGCCCCCTTCCAGAATAATTACCCGCTGTTGTGCTAACAGTGTGTGCAATTCCCGTAATTCTCGGCGACGACCCATGAATAAAGTAGGTACTGTAATTGCTCTTATTATAAAGTCTAATTTTTCTAACAAGCGTGTTTGCGGATTGTCACTGTATAAAACGGGGAAACTCCACTGCATTGCATTCGGGGCAGCACAGGGACGCTGATATTTATCTCGCCATACTTCTGCCTCCGTTAATAAATGTCGCATTGCCAAACGCGCCGCTTGCGTTGCCTCGCCAATGCTTGCGCCCCGCACAATTTCCACACAGAAATTTTCCACAAAAATCTGGCTTGCCCGATCCAAGACGGTTTCCCGCATTCCAATCACATGCGGCACATTTGCTGCTAAGGTTTGGGTTAAACTGGGTTGTGTTGCGCTCGCTTGGGCAGATTGGCAGGCGGCTAAAATCAGACAGTGCACGGAGGCTTGTTTAAACAAGTTTTGTAATTGTGCTGTGGAAACAATTTCATAAGGCTGAGCATCACTTTCAAATAATAAACAAGGGCTGGTTGTGGCTAAAGTATGTCCGCTAAAAATCACTAAATCCCAAGCTTGTTGCTGCAACAGTTCACAAAATCTTGCAAAGCGTCCGTCATAATTGACCACAAAGCGCACAGCGGTGGCATAAGGTGCAAATAAATATTGTAAAGCTTGCTGTTCCTGCTCTAAGACAAGTCGTTGTTTTACTTGTGTATTAAACAGCAAAATTTGTACGGACGAGTTTCGAGCGGGTTTGAAAGTTGGGCTAGGTTTTGGAAGTGCGCGACTGATGTTTAAATTTAAACTCTGCGCTAAATAGCCATGTTGTGGGTGAGTCAGCGTTTCCCAAGCCAAATGCTGAATTTTGGGATCATCGCTGCAAATCTGCAACTGTGAATCCACATTGGGCAAATGGTAGCCAAGATTTTCTAAACTTTGCCACAGAAATTCCCCATAAGCCTGCGGATTGCTGTGCGCTAAGGCGGCATTCAATTCAGCAGGCAGTGAAATGTGTGAAATATCAGGTGCAGACACTTTTAGGAGTTACGCAGTTGAATCGCTAACCATTTGATTTTACTAGAAACATGATTGTGCAGCACACAATAATAACTCATTGTAAATAAAAGAATTCATGTTTCAACTGCGTAACTCCTAACTTTCAATAAATGGGCAACTGCACGCCTTCAAAAAAGACGTACAGTGTAATAATTTAACGATTGCTGCGTTCAGGGCGGGGTAAAACCACACCTTCTTGAGTAGGTTGTGATGTGGTCGCAGGTTCTTCGCTGTGCTCGTTTGAGACTGCTGTGGCTTCACGGGCTTTGGGTTTAATGACCCACAAGTCATAAAGTTTGGCGTATTCTCCAGACTCTTGAATGCGGGCGACAAATTTGTTCAATTGTTCAATTAAAGCTTGGTCTTCAGGGCGTACTAAAATGACGTAATTTTGAGCAGCATCGGATTCTTCAGTGACTTCGCGCATGTTGCTGGGCAAGGGAATGACTTTCACGTTTTTCAATTCGTCGAGTTCTTGGCGGGTTAAACTGGCAATCAGTAAATCCACCGTGCGCCCCAGTAACATATTGGACATGGCTTGTGGCAAGACTAATGCAATATCAACTTTGTTTTTATTGCTCAAAAAACTGTCGGTGAACAATTTTGCCAAATCGGCTTCCAGACCAATAATTTCTTGATTGGCATTGAGGCTATTCAGCATGGTTTGCACGCGCTTCACCCCAACCAGCAATTTGCCGCGTGTCTTGATGGTGTCAATCACATTGGGGGGCGGTGGTGCTTGTACCGTTTTAGGCACAACTTTGGGCGGCGGCGGTTCGTCACCACAAGCACTGAGCAAGCCGAGCGTGCACAACAGCAATCCTAGTTTTGTAAGAAAACTCATATTCACTCCTTAATTCGCCCGTGGGCGGTTGGCATAATACACTTTAAACACAGGATGATAACGTGAAAAATCACAATCTTGCATTTTATAGTACAACTCGATACCCTATAAATTTACACAAAAATGTGGTGTTAATTGTGAATAAATTTATGAAAAATCTCTGGCTGCTTGGCGTGTTATTGGGGATAACTTGCCCCAGTTTTGCAGCGCAAATTATGAATGTTCATGTCACCAAAGTCAGTGCTGAGCAAAGTCGGGTTATTTTTGAAGTCAGTGCACCCGTCGCCCACAATATTTTCACCTTGGATTCGCCACAACGTTTGGTGATTGACTTAAAAAATGTAGAATTGCAGGGCAATATCACCGAAGTTGCGGGCGATCATAGCTTATTTAAAGAGGTTCGTACTGCACCACGCGGCGGCAATGATTGGCGATTCGTGTTTGACTTAAAAATAAACGTGCGCACAAAAAGCTATTTGGCTAAACCTAGCACGGCGGGCGGCGCATATCAATTAATTATCGATGTGTTTTCTGCAAGTTCGCCCGCGCCCAGCGCAACGCCAGCACCTGTGCCAGCACAAACCGTGCCTACGCCCGTGCCACAGACTTCTGCCCCTGCAACTAAACCCGTTCCAGCACCCGCCCCTGTTCCAGCACCGACTCCCAAAGTTGCGCCCCGCAGTGAAATTGTAGTCGACAACATGAAAGTGGCAGAAACCATCACACCAAATAATGGACGTGAAATTATTATCGCGGTCGATGCAGGACACGGCGGTATTGATCCGGGGGCTTCGGGACGTTACGGCACGAAAGAAAAAGATGTGGTGCTCGCATTGGCGAAAGAATTAGCACAGATGATTAATGCACAACCCGGCATGCGGGCAGTGTTAATTCGGGAGGGTGATTATTTCTTAAGCCTGCGGAAACGCATTGATTTAGCGCGGCAACATCAGGCTGATTTATTCGTTTCAATTCATGCAGATGCGGACGCAGAAAAAACATCAGGTTCACATGGTTCTTCTGTTTATATGCTCTCGCAACGCGGGGCGAGCAGTGAAGCGGCGCATTGGTTGGCAGAAAAAGAAAATGCCGCTGATTTAATTGGCGGAGTGAGTCTGAATGATAAAGATGAATTGCTGGCTTCAGTGTTGTTGGATTTGTCGCAGTCAGGCACGTTGGAAGCGAGTGCACATTTGGCTCAAAGTGTTTTGGGTTCGTTGAGTAAAATCGGCAGCATGCACTATGCGCGGGTGCAACAAGCGGGATTTATGGTATTGCGCTCGCCTGATATTCCTTCGATTTTAGTGGAAACTGCGTTTATTTCAAATCCTGTGGAAGAGCAGAAATTAAACAATGTGCAAGCACGGCAACGCATGGCGGCGGCGGTTTTCCAAGGCATTCAACAGTATTTTAATAAATATCCTGCGGCGGGTTTATTGGCAAAACGCTAATTTAAGTTTTTATCTTCAGTCCCCCTTTGTTCAAGGGGGAGAGATTCACAATTTAAAACGACCCTCTGTGCTTAAACTACACGCACAATTTACCTTGTTCATAGTCAGCAACCATGCGATCCCAGACTTCATACAAAGTTTTGGTGTTAGCTTGCTTATCAATAATTTCTTTTAGCTTCATGTAGTTTGTAGCTAATTGCCCCGATTCACCTTGCTTGGCAAAATCACCCAGTTGCAATGCGAAGATGTAAAGCGCGTTACTCAGCGCGGTAAATTTTTCTTCATCCATCACCGTGACTTGTGCAATTGCCGCACTGAAATCATCGATATTCGCTTCAATTTCACGGGCGTAAAACATCATTTTGTCGATTTTAGTGGCTTGTTCTTCATTCATTACTTGCCCAATCAACCAGTTGGCAATATGCACTTGCCCTACGTGAATGCGCACGCCTGAATCCCACAAACCGCCGCTTTTACAGGGCTGAATGGTCGCTCCTGCAAGCATGGAATTACCAATAATCACATCAGATTTGGTGCAATTAATTCCGCCCTTTTCGGTCTTACGAATTAATTGGCACAGGCGTGAAAAATTACTAGGCTTTGTAATTGCAATACCTTTGGGATACATAATCAAAGAAGCAACGCCAGTCTTGCGACAGAAATCATCTTGTAAGGCTTGTAATCCCGAGACTTGGAAAAACTGAGTAATGGGTTCAGCTTGGTCAAAATCGGTAACGGGAATAATTTCAATAATGGTATTCATCATATTCTCCTTGCAGTTTTATTGTTGTTATCAGTTTTGTCTTCTGTCATACGATTATATCTGGATCAACACTTAATTTCCCTTGATGATAATCGACAATCATCTTGTCCCAAATCTCGTACAAAACTGAAATGCTTGGCTGCTTGGCAATAATATTGCCTAATTCTGCCTTGTACTCGCTACAGTTATCCACAGTATGGTGTTCTGCAAAACGACCCAATTGTTTAGCAAACACAAATAAGGCGTTACTGATTGCGGTAAATTTTTCTTCATCCATCACCGTAACTTGCGCAATCGCCGCACTGAAATCATCGATATTTGCCCCAATCTCACGCGCGTAATACATCATCTTATCGATTTTAGTGGCTTGTTCTGCATTCATCACCTGCCCAATTAACCAGCTTGCAATGTATTCTCCACGAACATGAATACGCACGCCTGCATCCCACAACCCCCCACTTTTACAGGGCTGAATGGTGGCTCCATCACGGGTAGCGCCCCCGATAATTTTGTCAGAATTAATGCAATTCATCTCACCTTTTTTGGTTTTGCGAATAATTTGGCATAAACGTGAAAAGTTACTGGGTTTTGTGAGGGGAATTCCATTGGGATAAGTGATAATTGAAGCCACGCCAAGCCGCCGCGCGAACTCATCCTGTAAGCTTTGCAAGCCCGCAATATTAAAGAAACGCGTGATTTCAAGTGGATTTATTGTATTAAAATCCGACGTTTTTTTAATTTGTATGGTATCACTCATGATACGTTTCCTTAACTCATTGATATTTTATATTTAAAATATATCAATCTCAAGTAAGTTATTAGTAATAAATAGACTAGCTTATTTACATACTTATAAATAAATTAATATTTTCAATTATTCTAGCAACAATAATAATATTCATTGTTAATCTATTGAATTTATTGTTTATAATTTATTCTGAGCTTTAGAGAAATTAATAAGTTATTTCAGTAAATTTAAATATTTTAAGCAACAAGCACGCCATGACGAGATTATGAAATATGGTGTAGACTGAAATTTATTTCAGCTAATTTGCAGAATGAATACACATTTCTCAGGGATGTTTTAAAGCAATGTTAAAAAATATGTTTAATTTTGGGCAAGTTTGGGTGCGTGGCATCACTATGTTGATGTTTATATTGTTTTTTTATTATGTGGGAATTTATCTGGTGTTGGCGGTGGTGGTGATTCAATTTGGATCGGTGTTGGGCACGGGAAAATTGAACGAGCAATTGCTGCAATTTGGGCGCAGTCTCAGCATTTATGTCTATGATGTTATGAGTTATTTGACCTATAACACCGATGAAAAACCCTTCCCTTTCAGCGATTGGCCGCGTGATTAACGCTTATGGCAAGTAAAAGTAAAACGGTTTACAACTGCCAAAAATGTGGCGCAATGTCTCCTAAATGGATGGGACAGTGTCCCGATTGTGGCGAATGGAATAGCTTAGTCGAAGGTCTTGCTGAGCCACCCTCGAGCACTGCACGCAATGCCGCCCGCTTTACCAATTATGCAGGCGCGCAAGCAGGCGTTTGCTTGCTCGACAGTGTCGAAGCCCGCGAAGAAAGTCGTAGTTTAAGCGGTTTAAGCGAATTAGACCGTGTGCTTGGAGGCGGTTTAGTTTCAGGTTCGGTGGTGCTGATTGGCGGCGATCCGGGCATTGGGAAATCGACTTTATTAATTCAAACCCTCTCAGCCATGAGTCACCAAAGTGAACAAAATCCCTTGTATGTGACGGGGGAAGAATCACCGCAACAAGTGAGTTTACGCGCCCATCGCTTGGGATTAGATGTGCACAAGGTGAAATTGCTCACTGAAACTCAGATTGAACGCATTTTACAAACTGCGCAAAAAGAAAAACCGCGAGTGATTGTCATCGACTCAATTCAAAGCGTGTACACCGAAAGTTTGCAATCCGCGCCCGGTTCTGTCGCTCAAGTGCGTGAAAGTGCCGCTCAATTGGTGCGCTTTTCCAAACAAACCAACACCGCAATTTTTCTGGTCGGACATGTGACTAAAGATGGTTCGCTGGCGGGGCCTCGAGTTTTAGAACACATGGTTGACACCGTGCTGTATTTTGAAGGCGACAGCAGCAGCCGTTTTCGGGTGTTGCGGGCGTTTAAAAATCGTTTTGGGGCGGTGAACGAGTTGGGCGTGTTCACCATGACTGACCGAGGATTACGTGAAGTTAATAATCCTTCTGCGATATTTTTATCGCGCCACGAGGAAGAAGTCGCAGGCAGTGTAATTATGGTCACGCGCGAAGGCAGTCGCCCGATGCTGGTGGAAATGCAGGCTTTGGTTGATGAATCGCACAGCCCGAATTCACGGCGGGTGACGGTGGGTTTAGACCAAAATCGTTTGGCGATGTTATTAGCCGTATTGCATCGGCATGGCGGCGTGGTCACGTATGATCAAGACGTGTTTATTAACGTGGTAGGGGGCGTGCGCGTGAGTGAAACCGGGGCCGATTTGGCAGTGTTGCTCGCGATTTTATCCAGTTTGCGAAATGCGCCCTTGCCCCGGGAATTGGTGGTGTTTGGAGAAGTCGGGCTGGCGGGGGAAATTCGTCCCGTGCCCAATGGGTTAGAACGTTTGCGGGAAGCGGCTAAACATGGGTTTAAACGCGCCATCGTGCCCAAAGCCAATGCGCCGCGTGAACCGATGGGCGATTTAGAAATTGTGCCGGTGTTGCGTTTGGTGGATGCGTTGCACAGTATTTAACCTGAGTTCGGGATAAGATTTAGTCGTAGGGTGGAATAGCGTAGCGTATTCCACCAAGAAGCGTTGGAACAAGACAAATTCAAGGACTGGCAGTGCTGCTAGCACTGCCAGTCCTGATCACGCTGGACTCAAGACCTGCTAGGCTTTTAAAACCTAGCAGGTCTCATGCTCAAAATGAGATAAATGCTCTCGAATTAAAAACGTATGCGAATAAATTCGCACCTACAAAACCTGAGTTTGGGATAAGAAAGATAAGTATTCAATCTTTACCCCGAACGCAGGTGACGTGTGTCATTGTAAAATCCTATGCCTAATGGATTAAAGACAATTATCTAAAAATACAGTATTATCAACGGTTACAACTTATTATTTGTTAAGATGAAATACAGATTATAGATTGTAAAAATCAGCATAATCTGATTGAATCAATTGCGCAGTATTTAAGTCAAGTAATTTTTAAACATTCTGATAGACTAAATGAATGCGTTTTAAGAAAAAGAGCAACACTTCGCTCTTGATTTTAATGCGCTAGCTTGGTATTTTTAAAAATTCGCACTTTACTTATCATAGACGACTAAATTTAGAGTCATCTACATTGACTACTTTGTATGTATGAATGGGGGGACACTTTCAATGTCCAGTAAACAAGAGATTTTAACAGGTGCTGATATTTTAGTGCGCTGCCTTATCGAAGAAGAGGTGGAATACATCTTCGGTTATCCCGGTGGTTCTGTGCTGCATATCTACGATGCCCTTTTCAAAGAAAACAAAATCACCCACATTTTGGTGCGCCATGAACAAGGTGCAACCCATGCGGCTGATGGTTATGCACGTTCCACAGG
>JACCEE011751597.1_pt1 | contig 10555 bp, 10 predicted proteins | sample 7449931 | NCBI WGS metagenome assembly JACCEE01 (sample SAMN15323457, study PRJNA562643) | freshwater metagenome | isolation source: river surface water | place: USA:Blue River Watershed | collected 2017-08-19 | reverse complement strand
GAACGCGACACCGGTCGCTCCAAAGGTTTTGGTTTCGTAGAAATGGGCAGCGATGCCGAAGCGCAAGCTGCCATTGAAGGCATGAACGGTTCACCTTTGGGTGGCCGTAGCTTGGTTGTCAACGAAGCGCGTCCCATGGAGCCACGTCCACCCCGTAGCGGTGGTTTCGGTGGTGGCCGTGAAGGCGGCTTCGGCGGCGGTCGCGAAGGCGGTGGCGGTGGTTTCCGTAGCCCCTACGGTGGCGGCGGTGCTGGCGGCGGTCGTCGTGAAGGCGGCGGCGGTGGTCGCGGCGGTTTCGGTGGTGGCAACAGCTACTGATCGATCTGCTTCACTGCAAATCAAAAGGCTCCCTCGGGAGCCTTTTTTTATTTAGCTTTGTCTTTGCGCGGCAGCAACGTGCCTCTCACACGGCCATTCAGTTGAATGACCCGCGCTAGGTTGTCGTAATCTAAGCTATCGGCAACAAACTGATCGCCCTCGGTTCCGCGCAACAACACCACGGGTAAATGCGAACGAACACGTTCGGTATTGGCAAAGAAATGCAAGAACTCGCTGCGCAATTCTGTCCGAGGCAACAAAACATCCTGTTTATTTTTAAAGGCTTCACGGACCACGATCGCACGATCAAACAACTGCACCTCCGAAGCGTCCGAGTTGATGACGCCACGTTTGGCAGTGGCTGTGGTGAGACGCCCTTCCGCATTCAATATTCGAACGCGAATGTCGTCGACTTCCAAGGTGTCGGTATCTGGATAGTGACGGCCCTCAGTCCCCACCATTTCACTTTTGAGCTTGCCATCTTGACCAAACACCCGGACTGAAAAGTCCTGCATGAAATAGTCAGGCACATGGCGAGGCACCTCTTCAAACGTATCGCCGCCGGAGTATGGCGTATTGCGCACCAACCAATACGTGCTCATGGCCATCAACCCCATCAGCACCAACGGCAAATATACAGAGACGCGGTCCCAGGCACGACGCACTCGTAACCACCAAGAGACGTTGACCGACACAGTCATGAAAGATAGGCGCCGAGCAAATCTACATAGCAGCCATTCGCCACCAGCAACAAGTCGCAGAATTCACGGGCTGCGCCGTGACCGCCTTCACGCTGCGTGACGTAATGTGCCCTGGCATGCACTTCGATGTGCGCATTACGAGGCGCACATGCAAATGCCACTCGCTGCATCACAGGCAGGTCAGGCCAATCGTCGCCCATGTGGGCGGCTTGTGACCAATCCAATCCCAACGTCTCTAAAATTTCTTGGGCCGCAGGCGCTTTGTCTTCGGTGCCATAGCGGACGTGCGTGATACCAAGGGCCTCTAAGCGGGCGCGCAAGGGGGCGCTGTCACGTCCTGTGATCACCGCGGGCGTGATGCCGGCTTTTTGCAGCATTTTGAGGCCGTGGCCGTCTAAGGTAGAGAAGCGTTTGAGGCTCTCACCACTCTCGGAGAACAACAAACCGCCATCGGTCAGCACACCATCTACATCGAAAAAAGCCACGCGAACACTTTGTGCCTGAAGCAACAAAGCCGGATCAAAATTTAAAGCAGGATGTGTCATCAAATGACCTTGGCGCGCATCAAGTCGTTGGTATTCAAGGCGCCACAGAGTTGTCCCTGCCCATCTACCACCAACACACTGGTGATCCGGTGCAACTCCATCAACTCAGCGGCTTCCGCTGCCAGAGCATCAGCGCGCACCGTATGAGGGTTGGGGTGCATCACTTGGGCCGCCGTGAGCTGGCGCATGTCGGCGCCTTTTTCAATCAGCCGGCGCAAGTCGCCGTCAGTGAAAACGCCTATCACCTGGTGAGCTGGGTCTACAACGGCTGAGGCGCCAAGGCCTTTGGCACTCATTTCACGCATCAGATCACTGAAGCTGGCCGTCGGAGGCACGTGCGGCACCGCATCGCCACTGCGCATGACATCGCTGACATGCGTGAGCAAACGTCGGCCCAAGGCGCCGCCTGGGTGAGAGCGTGCAAAGTCTTCGGCTTTGAAACCACGCGCGTCGAGCAGCGCGACAGCCAGTGCATCGCCCATCGCCATTTGTGCCGTGGTGCTGGCGGTGGGTGCCAGGTTCAGCGGGCACGCTTCCTTCAGCACGCCGGTGTTCAACACCATGTCTGCGTGTTGTGCCAACGTAGAGTCAGCCCCCCCCGTGAGTGCCACCAAGGGAACACCTTGTCGTTTGAGGACTGGAAGAATGGCGGCAAGCTCATCGCTTTCACCGCTGTTGGAGATGGCAATCACCAGGTCCGTGTCTTTGACCATGCCTAAATCGCCATGACTGGCTTCGGCAGGGTGAACAAACATGGCCGGGGTCCCTGTGGAGGCCAAGGTCGCCGAAATCTTGCGTCCGACGTGGCCGCTTTTGCCCATGCCCATGACCACCACACGTCCACGAACATTCAAAATCGCTCGAACAGCCTGCACAAACGTGGAGGAAAGATGTGTGCGCAAGTGGCGCACCGCGTCGGCCTCGATATCCAATGTGTCGTGTGCCAACTGCAAGATGCGTTGCTCATCCAAGTTTCCGCTGGCCTTGTTTGATGTTTGGATTGGAGTCATGGGCAGATTTTAGGATGGGCTTATTTGCCAATGCAAAAGCTGGAAAAGATGACGCCCAACAAATCGTCAGGAGTGAACTCTCCAGTGATGGTGTTTAACGCGTTCTGACTCAATCGCAATTCTTCTGCCAACAAGTCCAAGGCTGGCACACGCGCCTGCAAGCTGGCGTTGGCTTGCATCAAATGCGCGTCGACCGTGTGCAGGGCTTGCACATGCCTTTCGCGCGCCATGAACATGCCTTCCGCGCTGCCGCCTTGCCAACCGACCACGCGCAGAAGCGCTTGGCGCAAGTCGGGTAAACCATCGCCGGTTTTTGCAGACAACACCAAGTTGATCTCCTGTGTGAGATCCATGGTGGTCGTTGAAGGGGGAGGGCGCTTGTGTTGCGTGTCCGCTTTGTTCCACACATGCAACACCGGAACATGCGTTGCTAATTTTTCTTTGAAGCTTTGTTCAATCTGCGCGTCGGCATGGAGATAGGCCGCATCGGTTTGACGTGTCAGGTCATGCAAGAACAACACCGCATCGGCTTGCGCGATTTGATCCCAGGCGCGAGCAATGCCCATGCGTTCGACCTCATCCACTTCCGGATGATCACGCAGGCCCGCGGTGTCGATCACATGCAGTGGCACGCCTTCGATTTGAATAGTTTGTTGCACCACATCACGCGTGGTCCCAGCGATCGGGGTCACGATCGCCAGTTCGGCACCCGCCAGCGCGTTCAACAAGGAACTCTTGCCGGCATTGGGTTGGCCTGCAATCACCACGCGAATGCCCTCACGCAACAGGGCGCCCTGCTTGGTCTGCGCCATGACGCGCGCCAAATGCTGCTGCAAGCGTGTTAACTGCCCTTGCGCATCGGCTTGCTTCAAAAAATCAATCTCTTCCTCTGGGAAGTCCAGGGTGGCCTCCACCAGCATGCGCAAATGAATCAACGCGTCCCGCAGTTGCTGGATTTCGTTCGAAAACGCGCCCGCCAATGAACGACTTGCGCCACGAGCCGCGGCTTCGGTGCTCGCATCGATCAGATCGGCGACCGCCTCCGCTTGTGCCAAATCGAGTTTGTGGTTCAGATAGGCGCGTTGTGTGAATTCACCTGGTTGCGCCAAGCGCAAATGCCCCAGCAAAGGTTTCTTGTCTGGGCCCAACAATGCGGCCACCTGCATGCAACGCGCCACCAACAATTGCAGCACCACGGGGCCGCCGTGCGCTTGCAATTCAAGCACGTCTTCGCCGGTATAACTGTGAGGGCTTGGAAAGTGCAGGGCCAAGACTTGATCAATCGGCACGCCACATTCATCCAACAAGGGCAGATAAGTGGCCTCGCGTGGTTTCAGTGTGCGTCCACACAGAGCAGCAACCCACACACTCAAACCCTTGCCACTGACACGCACAATGCCCACCGCGCCACGACCGGGGGCGGTAGCGATGGCAATGATGGGCGTGTCGTGTTGAGCGAGCATGGTGTGATTGTCCAGAAAAAAACCCGCCAACCGATCAGGGGGGCGGGCTTGTGCGCTTTCTGACCGAGGTCAGAACTTGGGCATGTTGAATTGTGGTGGAACACCCATGCGCACGTTGATGACCCATTGCTGGGCAATTGACAACACGTTGTTGGTGATCCAGTACAACACCAAACCTGCGGGGAAGAAGAAGAACATCACGCTGAAAGCCAACGGCATGATCCACATCATCTTGGCTTGCATGGGATCGGGTGGCGCGGGATTCAACGCGGTTTGCAACAGCGTTGTCAGTGTCATCACCAGCGGCAAAATGAAATAGGGGTCGGGCGCTGACAGGTCGTGGATCCAGCCCACCCAAGGCGCATTGCGAATCTAAACGGTGGACAACAAACCCCAGTAGAGCGCAATAAAGACGGGGATTTGAATCGCGATCGGCAAGCAACCGCCCATGGGGTTGACTTTTTCTTCGCGGTAAATCTTCATCATCTCCATTTGCATCTGTTGTGGGTTGTCTTTCAGACGTTCGCGCATGTCCATGATGCGTGGGTTGATCGCCTTCATCTTGGCCATGCTTTGGTATGCGTGTGCATTCAACCAATAGAAGCCGGCTTTGAGCAATACGACCAGGGCCACAATCGACCAGCCCCAGTTTTTCAAGATGCTATTGAGCTGATCCAACAACCAGAAGAGGGGCTTCGCCAAAATAGTCAACCACCCATAGTCTTTGACCAATTCCAGTCCCGGGTAAAGAGCCTCGAGTTTGTTTTCCTCTTGCGGACCAGCAAACAAGGTGGCGTTGACGCTCACGGTTTGACCAGGCTTGATGATTTCTAGTGGCGCGATCAAGGTTGCGCGGTAACAGCAATCGGCCATGCTGGCACCAATGTCCACGGCATCCATCGATATGTTGCGGTTCATGCCATCGGGCAGGATCCATGCACTTGCAAAGTAGTGCTGAACCATGGCGATGTACCCTGTTGAGGATTGTTTCTCGATGTCAAATTTTTTCTTCTTGATGTCGGCAAACTCCACCTTTTGATATTTTTGCGCCGCGGTGTAAACCGCAGGCCCTGTGAAGGTGGAATAAAACGACGACTCGCCCGCCAGCTTGTTGCCATCTCGCACCAGTTGGAAATACAACTGCGGCGACACTTCTTGAGTGCCTGCGTTGACGATGTCATGCTTGACGGCCATGTGGTAAGCACCGCGCTGGATGGTGTAGGTTTTGACCAGCTTTACGCCGTTCTGTGTTGCCGATTCAAAAGTCACCGACAACTCATTGCTGCCATCCTTAAGCTTGCGGATGCCCGGACGAACCGTCATGGGCGTTTTGTGGGTAGGCAATGCAACACCCGCAACACTGGAAATCAAACCAGTTTGAGCGAGATAGATACGATCTTTGCTGTCATCGAGCAAGACCACATTGCTCCCCGGTTTGTGCTCATCCACATGGTTCAATAATTCCACGCGTGACAGGCTGCCGCCTTCGGTATCAAAACTCAACTTGAGAACATCGGTTTCTAACTCCACCGATTCTTTGCTAGCAGCACGTGCTTCAACCACGGGCACAGCCGCTTGGCTCGAAGGCACAACGGCAGTGGGTACGCCTGCAGCTGAAGGTGCAGCCGATGCGACGTCAGCCGCTACTTTTGCTGGTGGTGTCGGTGTGGGGAAAAAAGTGGCCTTGTTCCCGTTGTGAATTTGCCATTGGTCCCACAAGAGGACCATTGAAAAGCCAAAGATCACCCACAAAATGGTGCGGCGAATGTCATTCATGAAGTTTTCTTTCCAGTGTTGGAAGCAGACAAAGAAGTGAACAAGGTGGGTGGCACGGGATCCTTTCCCCCTACACACCACGGGTGGCATCGCGCCAATCGGCGAAGCGTCAGATAGGAGCCTTGCGCCGCCCCGTGCTGGTTAAGCGCTTCAAGCGCGTACACAGAACACGTTGGTTCAAACCGACACGATGAACCCAACCAAGGGCTGAGAAGTAGGCGATACCCGCGCACCAATGAAACCAAGAGCGCCTTCATCACGTTGCGCCTACTTTGGCAAACAGCTGTTGCAGCTCGGTACGAATGGTTTGTTTCATCACGTCCGACGCTGCGCTGACGAATTGGGGGGCATTGAACGATGCCCTCAGACGCACGACATAGGCTGTTGGTTTCAAGGACGACTCAAACTCGTGCGAAACCGCATGAATTTGGCGGCGAATCATGTTGCGCGTCACCGCGCGCTTTGCCCAGCGTTTCGGGGTCAACGCCCCCATTTTCAAAACACCATCAACAAAGAGGGCCGGGGTTTCTTCAAACCCAGACCCTGCTTCGTTTTTGAACGTAGGTTGCCACTGGTGCAACACAAAATGAGGCGTACGAGAAACCGACCCAGCCGTCATCACGGCCTGGAATTCTGACCACTGTTTCAGACGTTCCACGGCGCTTGGGTCGCGGGCCTGCTCAGCGGGCAAGAATTAGACGGCCAGACGCTTGCGACCTTTAGCGCGACGGGCATTGATCACCGCGCGGCCACCGCGGGTTTTCATGCGGACCAAAAAGCCATGGGTGCGGGCACGACGGGTTTTAGAAGGTTGGTATGTGCGTTTCATGTTTTTTCCAAAAAAGCTAAGTCCCTGCGTAATCAGGGAAACCAATGATTATCTCAAATTTTTAGACGACTTGCTGACTTTTATCCACACTCTTTGAAACGATGGGTTTGAAAAAGTCTTTTCATTTTCTGTTGCCTGTGGATAAATTTTTGATAAAGTGGTCTCTTGGCTGTATTTTTTTGACAGCTATCCACAGATAAATATTTCATGATTCAGGGACTTCCTCCTTCTGCCACCGATGGCCAATCGCCCCCTTCTGGCGATAGCTTGTGGGCGGCCTGTGTCGATCAGTTGGCGCAAGAGCTGCCTGAGCAGCAATTCAACACCTGGATCAAACCTCTGGTCGCCCAAATTTCTGAGGACCTGACCAAAGTGGTGATTTTGGTAGGTAACCGCTTCAAACTCGACTGGATCCGTGCCCAATATGCCAATCGAATTGCTGGTTTGTTGCAACAACTTCATGGTCACTCCATTCAAGTTGAGTTAGCGATCACTCCCAAAGAAAACCCCGTAAAAATTAAGACAGTCCCTTTTTCTCAAGAACTAGAGTCTTTGCCAGAAAGCTTTGTCGGACTTGAAGAGGGCATTCCCACTGGCCCCCGCACACGGTTGAACACGGCATTGACCTTTGACACCTTGGTCGAAGGTACAGCAAACCGTATGGCTCGTGCGGCAGCAATGCACGTGGCCACCATGCCTGGGCAGCTGTACAACCCTTTGTTCATCTATGGTGGTGTCGGTCTGGGTAAGACCCATTTGATGCACGCGGTGGGTAACAAACTTCTGGCTGAGCGGCCAGATGCCAAAGTTCTCTACATCCACGCAGAGCAATTCGTTTCGGATGTGGTTAAAGCCTATCAACGAAAAACCTTTGACGAATTCAAAGAGCGCTACCACTCGCTCGATTTGCTTTTGATTGACGATGTCCAATTCTTTGCCAACAAAGAACGCACACAGGAAGAGTTTTTCAACGCTTTTGAAGCCTTGCTGGCTAAAAAATCACACATTGTGATGACCAGCGACACGTATCCAAAAGGTCTAACAGACATCCATGAGCGCCTGGTTTCCCGATTTGATGCGGGTCTGACCGTGGCCATCGAGCCTCCCGAACTTGAAATGCGGGTCGCCATTTTGATCAGCAAGTCTCGTGCTGAAGGCTCTGAAATGCCTGAGGAAGTTGCCTTTTTTGTTGCTAAGAACGTACGTTCTAACGTGCGTGAGCTCGAAGGTGCCTTGCGTAAAATTTTGGCCTATTCCAGGTTCAACCAAAAGGAAATATCGATCCAATTGGCACGCGACGCCTTGCGCGATTTGCTGTCTATCCAAAATCGTCAAATTTCGGTTGAAAACATCCAAAAAACTGTTGCTGACTATTACAAGATCAAAGTGGCAGACATGTACTCTAAGAAGCGGCCTGCTTCTATTGCCAGACCCCGCCAAATTGCCATGTACTTGGCCAAAGAGTTGACGCAAAAAAGCCTGCCTGAAATTGGTGAACTCTTTGGCGGACGTGATCACACCACGGTGCTCCATGCAGTTCGAAAAATCACTGCTGAACGCCAACAAATGGCAGACCTCAACCAACAACTCCACGTTCTTGAGCAAACGCTCAAGGGCTGATCAATCACCAGAACAACCTTGTGGGTAGTTTCTGAATAACACCAGAGTTATCCACAGAAAAGAATGAAAGTCAAAGTTATCCAGATTCAGAAGACAGTAAAAACGCGCGTTTACCAACACCTTTCAAGTTGACTCAAGTCCTTGAAAAAAAAGAGGAAAATGCCGTTGTCCACAGAAAACTGCTTTGCTTATCTACTACTACTAATTTAAATAAAGAAAACAAGAGGAAGAGATGATCGTACTGAAGGCCACCCAAGACAAAGTTTTGTCTGTTTTGCAATCTGTTGCAGGCATCGTTGAACGTCGTCACACATTGCCTATCTTGGCCAATGTGTTGATTCGTAAAACAGGGAGTGCCTTGCAATTGACAACCAGCGATTTAGAAATCCAAATTCGCACCACCGCAGAGTTGGATGGCGATGCTGGCAACTTCACCACCACGGTAGGTGCTCGCAAATTGATCGATATTTTGCGCACCATGCCTTCAGACCAAACGGTGAGCTTGGAATCCAATCAAAACAAATTGATTTTGAAAGGTGGCAAGAGCCGATTCACGTTGCAAAGCTTGCCTGCAGAAGATTTCCCTTTGGTACAAGAAGCAGCCAACTTTGGTCCTGCCTTCAGCGTGCCACAAAAAACATTGAAAGAGTTGTTGCACCAAGTGTCGTTTGCCATGGCTGTGCATGACATCCGCTACTACCTGAATGGCATCTTGTTTGTGGCTGAAGGCAAGCAATTGAGCCTGGTTGCAACCGATGGTCACCGATTGGCTTTTGCCTCATCTACCTTGGATGTCGAAGTGCCACGTCAAGAAGTGATCTTGCCTCGTAAAACTGTGCTCGAAATGCAGCGGTTGCTGAGTGACAAAGAGGGTGCGATTGAAATGCAATTTGCAGGCAATCAAGCCAAGTTCACGTTCGATGGCATGGAGTTTGTAACCAAATTGGTCGAAGGCAAGTTCCCTGACTACAACCGTGTGATCCCAAAGAACCACAAAAATACCATCACCATGGGCCGTACGGCGTTGTTGGCAACTTTGCAACGTACAGCGATTCTGACAAGCGAAAAATTCAAAGGTGTGCGCTTGAATTTGGAGCCCGGTGTGTTGCGCGTAGCATCCAGCAATGCCGAGCAAGAAGAGGCTGTGGACGAGCTCGAAATTGACTACAACGGTGATGCCATTGAAATTGGCTTCAATGTGACTTATTTGATTGATGCGTTGACCAACATGGATCAAGACATGGTGCAAGTTGATCTGGCCGATTCAAACAGCTCTGCACTCATCACGATCCCTGACAACACCACGTTCAAATATGTGGTGATGCCAATGCGTATCTAACGCATTGTTTTTCCCTTTTTATCGATTGACCTCGTGAGGCGCTTGTGCCCCACGCACGAAGACTTGCTATGACTGAACCCACTCAAACTCCTGAAACCCCAGTGACACCCCCAGCCGGTGAGGGCTATGGTGAAGGATCTATCCAAATTTTGGAAGGCCTTGAAGCGGTTCGCAAGCGTCCGGGGATGTACATCGGTGACACCTCTGATGGCACGGGTTTACACCACTTGGTGTTTGAGGTGTTAGACAACTCCATCGATGAAGCCTTAGCGGGACATTGCGATGACATCGTGGTCACGATTCACAGTGACAACTCCATCAGTGTCACAGACAACGGCCGTGGTATCCCAACTGGCGTGAAGATGGATGACAAACACGAGCCTAAGCGCAGTGCTGCTGAAATTGCGCTGACCGAATTGCATGCGGGCGGAAAATTCAACCAGAACAGCTACAAGGTGTCTGGTGGCTTGCACGGTGTCGGCGTATCTTGCGTGAATGCCTTGTCTAAATCACTGCGGTTGATTGTGCGCCGCGAAGGCAAGGTGCACACCTTGGAGTTTTCTAAGGGTTTTGTACAAAACCGTTTGATTGAAGTTGTCGATGGCGTTGAAGTGTCACCCATGCGTGTGACCGGCGAAACAGAAAAGCGTGGCACGGAAGTGCATTTCTTGCCTGACACAGAAATCTTCCAGCAGAACAACGATTTCCATTACGAGATTTTGAGCAAGCGTTTACGTGAGCTCAGCTTCCTGAACAATGGTGTGCGCATCCGTTTGAAAGATGAGCGCACGGGCAAAGAAGACGATTTTTCAGGCGCCGGCGGCGTCAAAGGTTTTGTGGACTTCATCAACTCGGGCAAGAAAGTGTTGCACCCCAACGCGTTCTATGCAGAGGGCGAGCGCCCTGCAGATACCTATGGTGGTATCCCTGGTACCAGTATTGGTGTCGAAGTGT
>JACCEE011455567.1_pt1 | contig 10556 bp, 8 predicted proteins | sample 7449931 | NCBI WGS metagenome assembly JACCEE01 (sample SAMN15323457, study PRJNA562643) | freshwater metagenome | isolation source: river surface water | place: USA:Blue River Watershed | collected 2017-08-19 | reverse complement strand
GTCAGCACGAAGAACCACCGTGATCGACTGATTGGGCAGCTTTTTGCCAGGGTTCAAAGCAGCGAGTTTGGGGTCATTCCAGTTAGAAATGGTTCCCATGAAGACTTCTGCAAGCACCGGGCCAGTAATCTTTATCTCGCCGGGTTTGAAGCCGTCGAGATTCACAACAGGAACGGTACCGCCAATGATCGCTGGGAACTGGACCATACCGTCTTTATCAAGTTCTGCACCAGGCACGGGGGCATCTGTCGCGCCAAATGTCACCGTCTTCGCACGAATCTGACGGATACCTCCCGAAGAGCCGATCGACTGATAGTTCAAACCGGTGCCTGTTTCCTTTTTGTAGGCCTCAGCCCACTTGGCATAAATTGGATAGGGGAACGTTGCACCCGCACCCGTGATATCTGCTGCTTTGACCGCACTGGTCATCGCCATCATCGATGCGGCCGCAACCGCAAATTTTTTCAACAGAGAGTTCATAGTCAGTTCCTATAGAGACACAACACAAAAAACGCTTTACAGACAGTGAAGACTTTACCCACCAAATATTTCAAAACCGTGACATTTTGAAATAGTCGCTACTCAAAAAGTCTCGATAAATCAATTACTTACGAATTTCCGTCCGAGAAATGCCGCAAATATCTAGGATTCATACTGTCCAAGCCCAAGAGCATTACGAAATCCGCGGTATTAAAGTCTGGATCCCAATTGGGTTCACCACAGATCCTCGCGCCCACCCGCAGATATGCGCGGATGAGGGCCGGCGCCTCTGCGTCAGAGACGCGGGCGATACGCTCGAGACTCAAAGGCGTCTTTGGAAAGCACTCAAGGGTCGGATCCACCATCTTTGAGGCACTAAACTGGTCCCACAGCGACGCGGCAACTCCCCCACCATCACGCATGCTGACACTGGCACAGCCAATCAGGTGCGAGTAGCCATGCTCTCGCATGAATCGAAAGATTCCTCCCCAGAGCAACATGATCACAGAACCTGTCCGGTGTGCTGGATGAACGCACGATCGACCAAGCTCGACGAGTCGAGGAGTCTGACGAGTTAAACGGGTCATAAAAAACTCGCCCTCGCAGTAGTAACGACCAATCCGGGCTGCATTCTCAGGCGTAAGAATCCGATAGGTGCCGACAACTTCACTCGTCTCAGTGCATCGAACAATCAGGTGCTGACAGTAGCTGTCAAACTCATCAATATCGAGCCCCAGCCGATCGGATGCAAATCGGGCACCGTACTCTGCTTGAAACACCTGAAAACGTAGGCGCTGCGCCTCTTGTATCTCCTCTGGAGACTCCGCAAGTCCAACGTGGTAGAGACGATCTTCGGACTGCTGGTGGCGCACAGTCGGACGCGTACGAAGCAGTGCGGCAGTGGTCGACACAGGAGACTCAAAGAAGACGGGCTCTGCTAGTGCTTGTGTCATCGCGATTATCCTTTCAGCGGGGTTGAGTGATGGAGCGCCAGTTCCTCGACACCGGGAACTGGCGACGTCAACAGGCGATCAGACTGGGCAAGCGGAACAAGTGCAGCAAGAAATTCCTCGGTACATCGCGTCCAGGAAAAAAATTCCGCTCGCGATAGCGCAGCGGATCGATCAATTGCCAAAGCATCGATACAGGCCTTCGCGAGATCCTCATTTAGACACCCCGCGCCACTTTGACCAATCACGTCGAGTGGCCCCGCTACGGGGTAGGCCGCCACAGGCAGGCCACAGGACATCGCCTCCACCATCACGAGGCCGAAGGTGTCTGTCAGGCTCGGAAAGACGAAGACATCAGCGCGGCTGTAAATATCCGCAAGCTCGTGCTGCGACAGCGCCCCAGTAAATCGTACATTTGGGTAACGACGCTTGAGCGTCTTTGAGAGAGGACCGTCTCCAACCACCCATTTCTCGCCTGGTATCGACAGGCGAAGAAATGCTTCAATATTTTTTTCCTTCGCGAGCCGTCCAGCGTAGAGATAAATCGGATTCTCCTGGCGAATGGGGCCCTGCCGGATCCGAGGGAAAAACACCCCCTGATCCACCCCCCTTCCCCAAAGACGGACATTGGCAAAGCCGAGTGACGCAAGCGCCTTCACCATACTCAGTGTCGGTGCCAAGACAGCAGATGACGGCGCATGGAATCTACGCAGAATCGCGGTGGAGCAGCGCATTGGTATGCGTAGTCTGAGTTTCAAATACTCAGGAAATCGCGTGTGATAAGCGGTTGTAAACGCCCAGCCGCGTTTTATTGCAATCCCTCGCACCTGCCACCCAAGCGGTCCCTCCGTAGCGATATGGAGCGCATCGGGATTGAACTGATCTAGAAGCTCCGCGATGCGTCTCTGACTCGCGAGCGCCAATCGGATGCCATCATCTGTCGGGCATGGAATGGTCGCAAATAGCTCTGGCGTAATCATCAGGACACGAATGCCGTTCGATTCAAGCTCGCGCTTGGTGTTCTTCAGCGTTCGCACGACGCCGTTCACCTGCGGCGACCAGGCGTCCGAAACGATGACGAGCCGCTTGACCTTAAGCGGGTGCGACATGGTGGACCTCCATCTTGTGCAGAGAATTTCGATATGGCCAGTGAATAAGCATCAGTTCCCCGGTATAGGTTTCAACCAATGCGGACAGGCTCTCTACCCAGTCCCCATCGTTGCAGTACAGGGTTCCGTTGATGTCGCGAATCTCGGGCTTATGGATATGCCCACAGACCACACCGTCGTATCCGCGCCGTTTCGCCTCATTGGTCAGCGCCACCTCAAAGTCGTTAATGAAGCACACGGCATTCTTCACTTTGTGCTTCAGGTACTGCGACAGCGACCAATACGAGAGACCCAACCGATGGCGCAGATGGTTGAAATAGTGGTTCGCCTTCAGAATGATTGTGTAGAGACCATCCCCCAGCATGGCGAGCCATTTGGCATGCTGAATCACGCCATCGAACATATCCCCGTGAACAATCCAGAGCTCCCGTCCATCGAGAAGCTGATGAGAGGCCTCATTGACGATCTGGATGTCGCCAAACGCGAGCCCTACAAACTGCCGAATTGCCTCGTCATGATTACCGGCGACATAGGTCACCTGGGTCCCTTTGCGGGCTTTTCGTAAGATCTTTTGAACAACATCGTTATGACTCTGATGCCAGTACCAGCCCTTTTTAAGCTGCCAGCCATCGATAATGTCGCCCACAAGGTACAGGTACTGAGAATCATGTACCCGAAGAAAATCAAGCAGAAACTCGGCCTTACATCCTGGTGTACCAAGATGGATATCGGAGATCCATATCGCCCTGAACTGACGGCGCTCGTCTAGGAAGTCAATTGACTCATGAGGCTTCATGGACCGTCAGATTGCACTGAGCAATTGACAATCGCATGACTAAGAGATGAAGCTTTTTTGACAGTTGCTAGCGGCTGTGCTGCGCTAAGACCGCCGCAATGTCTTTGGCCGTCTTTTCGGCCATCGCGGCGTCCACCGCCTCGACCATAACCCGCACGACCGGCTCTGTCCCAGAGGGGCGAATCAGGATTCTTCCCTTCTGATCCAGCGCGGCAAGGGCCGCATTACAGGCATCGACGACGGCAGGAATCTTCTGCCAGTCCAGCCCGGGACGTGTGGGGACATTGATCATCGTCTGCGGATAACGCTCAAAATCAGCCACCAGCGATGCAAGGGGCTGCTTGGCGCGAACGATCGATGCCAGGACTTGTAGGGCGCTCACAATGCCATCCCCAGTCGTATGCTGGTCCAAACAGAGGATATGGCCAGAAGACTCGCCCCCTAGCGTCCAGCCAGTCTCTTTGAGCATTTCAAGGACATAGCGATCGCCGACCTTCGAGCGACGAAAATCCACGTGCATCTGAGATAAGGCTCGCTCAAACCCAAGGTTGGTCATCAGTGTGCCGACCACCCCTGGGACGGCATTCACCCCCGCATGCTGAATCCGGTCACGAATGATGGCAAAGAGCAGCTGGTCCCCATCAAAAATAGACCCGGTGCGATCGACCATGATCAGACGGTCACCGTCGCCATCTAACGCGATACCGTAGTCTGCCTTCTCGGCCAGTACGCGATGAGCGAGCGTTTGCGGATGGGTCGCGCCGACCCCGTGGTTGATATTGAAGCCATCCGGTTCATGACCGATCACGATCACCTCTGCCCCTAATTCATGAAACACGGGTGGTGCAACGTGATAGCCCGCCCCGTGGGCGCAGTCAATTACAAGCTTTAACCCGCGCAAAGAAAGGTGTGCAGGAAATGTGTTCTTACAAAACTCAATGTATCGGCCTGATGCGTCATTTAATCGACGAACCTTCCCTAGATCACTGGAACTCACACACGATAAGGCGCCATCAATTGCAGCTTCAATCTCTTCCTCAATCAGATCAGAGAGCTTTTCGCCCTGGCCATTGAAGAACTTAATGCCGTTGTCATCAAAGGGATTGTGCGAGGCACTGATGACAATCCCGGCGGTCAGACGAAGCGCCTTGGTCAGATAAGCCACCGCAGGCGTGGGCATCGGGCCGACCAGGAGCACATCGACCCCAGCAGCGCTAAAGCCAGACTCCAGCGCGGATTCCAGCATGTAGCCCGAAATCCGCGTGTCCTTGCCGATCAGTACCGTGGGGTGCCCCGCACCTTTTTCGGCGTGACCGGTAAAGATCTTGCCCGCGGCTAAGCCTAGACGAAGGACAAAGTCAGGGGTGATCGGCGCCTGGCCAACCTTGCCTCGAATTCCATCAGTTCCGAAATACTTTCTTGCCATAGGGGGATTTTACGTGCTGCGCCCTGAAAGACCATTCCAGACGTTGAGCGCCTGAACAGTCTGAGCGACATCGTGCACCCGAAGAATTTGGGCACCCTTTTCTGCGGCCCACAAGGCGACCGTAACGCTGCCTGCCACGCGATCAACGGGCACAGGAGGCGCCTGTGGATCAATCAGGTGCCCAATCATGGTCTTTCGAGAGACGCCGATCAGCGTGGTCTGCTGGGCCGATAGATTAGGGATTGCCTGCATCAACGCTAAGTTGTGGGCAAACGTCTTACCAAAACCAAATCCGGGGTCAATGACGATCCTGGCCCGATCGACGCCTTTCGCAACAAAGGCGTCTCGCTGGGCCAAAAGGAACTGGGTTACCTGGGCGACCACATCGGCATAGACAGGGGTCTGCTGCATCGTCTTGGGCTCACCGAGCATATGCATGATGCACAGGGCCGCATTGGATGTCGCCGCAATGGAAAAAGACTCTGGATCCCGAAAGCCATTCACGTCGTTAATGAGATCAACCCCGATGGCTAAGGCCTCGCGCATGACCTGAGGTCGTCGGGTATCAATGGACACCGGTACTCCGAGGTCACTCAGCCCCTCCAGCACCGGTAGCACCCGATGTAGCTCCTCCTCGACCGAGACAGGCTCCGCACCGGGTCGTGTGGACTCGCCACCGACGTCCAGAATGTCTGCCCCCTGATCGACAAGCCGCTTGGCATAGTCGATCGCCTGATGAGCGCCAGAGAACTGCCCGCCGTCTGAAAAGGAATCCGGTGTCGTGTTGACAATGCCCATGACCAAGGGCCGTCGAAGATCAAACGATCTGCGCCCACAAAGAAAAACCGGCGGGGTTTCCGCCGGTTTTGACTGCGCCACGAAGGTCGCCTGCGTCATTGCAACTGATGCCCTGACTTAGGCAGGTGCAGCAGCATTTGGTGCAACGCCTGTCGGGCCAGGACCGGAGTTCGGGGTGTTACCCGACCCAGCCTGCTTTGGCGGACGTGGAGGACGACCTTCAACGATATCGTCGATCTGGTCGGCATCAATCGTTTCCCACTCCAAAAGCGCATTGGCCATGGCGTGCATCTTTTCCTTGTGCTCTTCGATGATCTTGCGAGCCACTGCGTACTGGTCATCGATGATTCGGCGGATTTCGCTGTCCACCTTTTGCATCGTGCTCTCAGAGACATGGGTTGTCTTAGTGACCGAGCGACCCAAGAAGACCTCGCCTTCATTCTCGGCATAGACCATCGGACCCAGCGTGTCGCTCATTCCGTAACGCGTCACCATGTCACGGGCCAGCGCCGTGGCACGCTCAAAGTCATTTGAGGCGCCAGTCGTCATCTGATTCATGAAGACCTCTTCAGCAATACGCCCACCAAAGAGCACTGAGATCGTATTCAACATACGCTCTTTGTCCATGCTGTAGCGATCGCCTTCGGGTAGCTGCATCGTGACGCCAAGCGCGCGACCACGCGGAATAATCGTGACCTTGTGCACGGGGTCTGTCTTGGGCAGCATGCGCGCCACCAGCGCGTGACCGGATTCGTGATAGGCCGTGTTCTTGCGCTCTTCTTCCGGCATGACGATCGAGCGACGCTCTGCGCCCATCATGATCTTGTCTTTGGCCTTCTCGAAATCGTTCATCTCAACAACGCGACCGTTACGGCGAGCAGCAAAGAGCGCGGCTTCGTTTACGAGGTTTGCGAGATCAGCACCCGAGAATCCTGGGGTTCCGCGCGCCAGAATATCCGCACGGACATCGGCAGCAATCGGCACCTTGCGCATGTGAACGTTCAGGATCTGCTCACGACCGCGAACATCGGGCAGGCTGACAACGACCTGACGGTCGAAGCGACCTGGGCGCAGAAGCGCAGGATCCAGCACATCGGGGCGGTTAGTCGCAGCAATCACAATGATGCCCTGGCCGGTTTCAAAGCCATCCATCTCGACGAGCATCTGGTTTAACGTCTGCTCGCGCTCGTCGTTTCCGCCACCAAGGCCAGCGCCACGCTGGCGACCAACGGCATCGATCTCATCGATGAAGATGATGCAGGGGGCGTGTTTCTTTGCCTGCTCAAACATGTCACGGACACGCGCTGCACCCACGCCGACAAACATCTCAACGAAGTCCGAACCAGAGATAGAAAAGAAAGGGACTTTGGCTTCGCCTGCAATCGCCTTCGCCAGGAGGGTCTTACCGGTACCCGGCTGACCGACCATCAAAACACCGCGAGGAATGCGGCCGCCAAGTTTTTGAAACTTTGACGGATCCCGCAGGAATTCCACCAGCTCCTGAACGTCTTCTTTTGCCTCATCACAGCCTGCGACGTCAGCAAAGGTCACTGCGTTCGTACTCTCGTCGAGCATGCGGGCACGCGATTTTCCAAAGGAGAATGCGCCGCCTTTACCGCCACCTTGCATCTGACGCATAAAAAATACCCAGACGGCGATCAAGAGCAGCATCGGGAACCAGGACACAAAAATGCTCATGAGCAGCGATGGTTCTTCTTCTGCTTTTGCAGAGACACGCACACCGTACTTCATGAGATCAGAGACCATCCACAGGTCTTGCGGTGCATTGACCGTAATCTGGCGCTCATCCGAGGTCAGCGCACGAACAGTCCGACCCTCGACGATGGCGGACTTAATCCGGCCCTGACGAGCATCTTCCATAAACTGGGAATACGGAACTTCCGGACCCCGGGCCTGACGGGTATCGAACTGTCGAAACACCGTGAACAGGACCAGCGCAATCACCATCCAGATGGCTGCCTTGGGGATCATGTTGTTCAAAGGACTGCTCCTTAAAAAAACCAATGAAAGCCGGGGCCTAAAAGCCCCAGGGAGTTACTTGGATTCTATGCCTGAGGCTAAGTTTCCTCAATGAGATTTTTTCTTCCCACCCCAGTCAAATGGCGTCAGTTCGCCGTTTTTCAAGGGCAAAGCCCTCACCAAACGACGGAATTAGCCTATTTCTGAGGTTTTAGTCGCCGGCCCAGCAAGAAAGTCTCAGACGACTGAGCCCGGGATGCAGGCGGTTTTCGCGGGGAAACCGAGACAAAGTGTCGCTTAAACAGCTCCACTAACTGGCTGTAGCCGCTGCCATTAAAGGTCTTCACCAGAAGCGCGCCCTCGGGCTTTAAGTGACTGAGCGAGAATTCGAGCGCCAGTTCACAGACATGCATCACCCGGGCCGCATCCGCGGATTCCACACCAGAAAGATTCGGGGCCATATCGGAGATCACGAGATCCACCTTTTCTCCGCCAAGGCGATCACCAAGATCCTTGGCAACCGACTCTTCACGAAAATCACCCTGAATGAACTCGACATCTGCAATGGGCTCCATGGGCAGGATATCGAGCGCAATGATCCGCCCCAGCACCTTCTTACCGGGATCGTCCCCGCGCTTCACAGAGAGAATTTCGCGGACTACCTGCGACCAGCTTCCCGGCGCACTACCCAAGTCCACGATCGTCATTCCTGGCTTGATCAGCTGATCTTTTTCGTGGATTCCCAACAGCTTAAAGGCGGCGCGGGATCGATAACCTCTGGCCTGCGCCTGACGGACATAAGGGTCCGTCAGATGCATGTGCATCCACTGCGGGTTGAACTTGTTCTTCTTATTCGTAGCGGACGTCAAGGATCTCAACCTGACGCGCCCCACCCGGCGCGTGGACCGTGGCGACATCGCCAACCGACTTACCGATCAGGGCTCGGGCGATTGGGCTGGAGATCGAAATCTTATTTTGCTTCAGATCGGCTTCGTCATCTCCAACGATCTGATAGGTCAGCTGCTTGTCGGTATCTAGTTCAGTGAGCTCCACCGTCGTCCCGAAGACCACCCGGCCATCCCGTTCAATCTCGGCGGGGTTAATGATCTGGGCATGGGAAAGCTTCGACTCCAGCTCAGCAATACGGCCTTCGATAAAGCCCTGCCGCTCCTTGGCCGCATCGTATTCAGCGTTCTCTGAAAGATCCCCTTGCGCACGCGCCTCGGCGATCGCATTAATCACTGCGGGACGCTCCACATGCTTTAAGTGGTTGAGTTCTGCCTTCAGCAGTTCTGCGCCACGAACGGTTAATGGGGTTGTACTCATGCCAAAGCCTTTATTTTCTTGTGCATTGACTGCACATCAATCACCGACATCGACGCATCCGACAGATGGCGAATGCCCTCGACCGCTGCGCGCGCCCCAGCAATCGTGGTGTAGGTGGTCACACGAGAAGCAAGCGCTGTCGTTCGAATCGACCGGGAGTCTGCGATTGCAGAGCGCTTTTCTTCAACGGTGTTAATCACAAACTGTACATCACCGTTTTTGATCATGTCCACCACATGCGGGCGGCCTTCCGTCACCTTATTCACCGACGTGACCGGAATGCCGGCTGCAGAAATGGCGGCAGCAGTGCCACGCGTGGCGAGAAGCTTAAATCCGAGATCAGCAAGCATCTTGGCAATCTCTACCGCCGCTGGCTTATCCGCGGCTTTCACGCTAATAAAGGCACTGCCCTTGGTCGGTAGACGAATTCCTGCGCCCAGCTGGGACTTCACAAAGGCTTCAGCAAACGTATCCCCCACGCCCATGACCTCACCGGTGGATTTCATTTCGGGGCCAAGAATCGTGTCCACCCCGGGGAACTTCACAAAGGGGAAGACCGCCTCTTTCACTGAGTAATACGGCGGATTGATCTCCCCGCCAATACCCTGAGCATCCAGACTACTTCCCAGCATGGCCCGGGCAGCAACCTTGGCTAACGGAATACCGGTTGCTTTCGAGACATAGGGAACCGTCCGTGAGGCACGAGGATTGACCTCGAGCACATAGACCGTTCCGTTCTGAATCGCGAACTGAACGTTCATCAGACCCACTACATTCAAGGCCCGAGACATCTGGGCCGTCTGACGCTTTAGCTCCTCGATCATGTCAGGAGATAACGAGAACGGCGGCAGACTACAGGCCGAGTCCCCTGAGTGAACCCCGGCCTGCTCAATGTGCTCCATCACCCCGCCGATAAATACACGCTTACCGTCAGACAGGCTATCGACATCCACCTCAATGGCATCGTTTAAGAAACGGTCCAGTAACACAGGCGAGTCGTTTGAGACTTTGACGGCCTCTCGCATATAGCGCTCAAGGTCCCGCTGCTCATGAACGATCTCCATCGCCCGCCCACCTAAGACATAACTCGGGCGAACTACTAAGGGGTAGCCGATCTCTTGTGCCAGACGAATCGCCTCCTCCTCGGTGCGCGCCGTCCGGTTAGGCGGCTGACGCAGCTCAAGCTTCATGAGCAGCTTCTGGAATCGCTCACGGTCTTCAGCAATATCAATGGATTCAGGCGACGTCCCCACAATCGGGACACCAGCGGCTTCCAGCGCCTTAGCGAGTTTCAACGGTGTCTGACCGCCGTACTGCACGATCACACCGATCGGCTTCTCTTTATCGACGATCTCCAGCACATCTTCGAGCGTCAACGGCTCAAAGTAGAGTCGATCGGAGGTGTCATAGTCGGTGGATACCGTCTCAGGATTACAGTTGACCATGATGGTCTCAAAGCCATCTTCACGCAGCGCCATCGCCGCGTGGACACAGCAGTAGTCAAACTCAATACCCTGGCCGATCCGGTTGGGGCCACCGCCCAAGACCATCACCTTCTTCCGATCAGTGGGCTGTGACTCGCACTCTTCTTCGTAGGTGGAATAGAAGTATGACGTCTTCGTTGAAAACTCTGCCGCACAGGTATCGACACGCTTATAGACCGGACGAATATTCAGTGAGTGACGAAGCTT
>JACCEE011309929.1_pt1 | contig 10556 bp, 10 predicted proteins | sample 7449931 | NCBI WGS metagenome assembly JACCEE01 (sample SAMN15323457, study PRJNA562643) | freshwater metagenome | isolation source: river surface water | place: USA:Blue River Watershed | collected 2017-08-19 | reverse complement strand
TACCAAACGAATCACCGGTTTGCCTGCAGTTTTTAAATTAAGACCCAATATTTGCTTCAATGAAAAATCCGGAGAAACTGAATGAACTCAGTGCTCCGGATTTTTACTTTTCGTGAAACAAACTTAACTATTAATCAAATAAGTCAGACAACCAGCTTTTGGGGCGGTGTTGTTTGTAGTGGTCGTTGTCGTAATGGGGTTTCCGGTACGGCTGATTGGTCCCGAAATACGGATTCTGTACTTCAGAAGCCGAACGCTCAATAATTTTATCGAGTTCGCCCCGATCGAGCCAAACCCCGCGGCATTTGGGGCAATAATCAATTTCAATTCCCTGCTTATCGCTAATAGCAAGGGTAACGTTACAAATCGGACAATTCATAATCAGGATGTTTTAAGTGATTTCATTTGATTTTCTTTTTGTGGAAAAATGACCGACAGTATGACTGAAATGGCCAGGATTCCGGCAATTGTAAGTAACGAAACGGTAATCGGGACCTTGAAAAAATCGACAATGGTCATTTTTAGGCCAACAAACACCAGAATGGCTGATAGACCGTATTTCAGTAAATGGAAATATTTGGTTATTCCGGCCAAAGCAAAGTACAGCGCCCGCAAGCCCAAAATGGCGAAAACGTTGGAGGTAAAGATGATGAATGAATCTTTCGATATGGCTAAAATGGCCGGAATTGAGTCGACCGCAAAAATAAGATCGGTAAACTCGACCACCAACAATACCACGAAGAGCGGAGTTGCCACTGTTTTTGCGTTAATCCGGACAAAAAATTTGCCCCCCTGCATTTGGTCGGTAACCGGGAAAAACTTTTTGAATAATCTCACCAGAGGATTCTTGTCGGGCGCGACTTCGTCCTCTTTGTGAAATAGCATTTTAATCCCCGTAAATATCAGGAATACCCCAAAAATATAGATGATCCAGTGGAATTTGCTGATTAAAGCCACTCCGGCAAAGATGAAAATGGCACGCATGATCAGAGCGCCAATGATTCCCCAGAAGAGTACTTTGTGCTGGTATTTGGGTTCGACATTGAAAAATGAAAATAGCATGATGAAGACAAACAGGTTGTCGACACTCAGCGATTTTTCGATGAGGTAGCCGGTTAAAAACTCAAGGGCTTTTTCCTTACCCATGTAAACATAAATTCCATAGTTAAAAATCAGCGCCAACGAAATCCAGACTACGCTCCAGATCAGGGCTTCCCTGATTTTCACTTCGTGCGACTTTCGGTGAAAAACGCCCAGGTCGAGGGCAAGTAAAACAATTACAAAAGCAATAAATCCAATCCAAATAGTGGTATCAATAACCATAACTGTTGTTTTAAATAGCGTATTTAATTAGTACAAAACCACCGATAAGTACGGCAGTGGCGCCCATAACGAGCGAATTGAAATATTTCTCGATAAACTGTTTGATGCTCGGACCGAATTTCCAGATCAACCAGGCAATCAGGAAGAATCGGGCTCCGCGGCTGATGATTGACGCGATAAAGAACATCAGCAGGTTGATGTCGAAAACGCCGGCGGTAACCGTGAAAACTTTGTACGGAATAGGAGTGAACCCTGCCGTAAAAATGACCCAGAAATCCCATTGATTAAACAGGACTCGGATATTCTCGAATAAAGCCACTGTAAAGCCTGGGATGTTGGCAAAAAAGAAATTGGCAAAGGCCGTATAATCTCCTGTAGGGGAGGTCCACATGTAATAGCCAAGCCCGTAACCAACAAAGGCCCCCAATACCGATCCAACAGTACAATACATAGCAAAGCGGAACGATTTGGTCTGACTTCCAAGCGCGAGGGCAATTAGTAAAACGTCGGGCGGAATCGGGAAAAACACTGATTCGACAAAAGCCAGGAAAAACAATGCAATTGCTCCATGTGGTGATTCAGCCCAACGTAATACCCAATCGTATGTATTTCGGAATAGCTTCATTGATGTTTGATTTTTTAAATATCAACAGGTTAAGCCAATGAGCTAACCCAGCCGATTAATTTTATTCCTAACGGAATTAATATCGACGCTGCAATAGCTGAAACCACCAATGCGATTAGCGCTGTTATTAATAGGTAGTGCCGGAATTGGTGGTTGTTATGGAGCGAATTCAGGAAAAACTCCCATTTGTAATTAGGATTCGATTTGATTCGATCCATTTGATAGGTGTATATTTTTGAATGATTAATGCTTGTTTGCATGGCATTATAACGTTTTACTATACACAACTGAATGACTACAGTGTGTACAGATATAATGAATACTGACAATACAAATTGCTTCGATTGTCTGAATAAATAAGTTGTAATGATTTATGGAAGGGCTTAACCTGAAAATTAGCCCGGTAATGCTATGTCAGTTGCGGCGGTTGCCAGCTTTTGTCGGTAAATTCAAAATAAACGGGCTGATCAGTCAAACAGATTTTTTGTGCTAACAGATCAGCATATATAGAGTAATCGAACTGTTGACAGAGATGATCATCGTCAAACAAATCAGGGTCGGATATATTATTTACTTCTTCATCGCTATGTTGCGGAGTTGATAGCTCGGTGGTCTGAGGTTCGGTAAGCACATGTGTAGCCACATCGAGTCCGACACCAATCAGCAGCATCGTCACGAATATGATCTGAATTAATATGTTCTTTTTACTACTCATTGTTACAAAAGTACAAGTTAAACACCAAAAGCCGCAAAAGGGTTGTTAAGATTAGTTAAAACAATGTTTAATTTTTTTATCCTCTGATCAACCGAATAAATTCCTCGCGGGTAGCAACCCTTTCGAAGGCTCCGGTAAAATCAGAGGTGGTGGTGACCGAATGTTGTTTTTGAACGCCGCGCATTTGCATACACAGGTGTTGTGCCTCAATAACCACGGCTACTCCAAGCGGGTTTAGCGTATTCTGAATGCATCCTTTGATTTGCGTGGTGAGTCGTTCCTGTACCTGGAGACGGCGCGCATAGGCATCAACAACGCGGGCTATTTTACTTAGTCCGGTAATGTACCCATTAGGAATATACCCAATATGCGCTTTCCCGATAAATGGGAGCATATGGTGCTCGCACATCGAATAAATTTCAATGTCTTTTACAATGACCATTTGGCGGTAATCTTCCTTAAACATGGCCGAACGCAGTATTTCTTCCGGATTTTGTTCGTAACCCTGCAACAAGAATTGCATCGATTTGGCTACACGCTGTGGTGTACGCGATAATCCTTCCCGGTTTGGATCTTCGCCTAAAAGTTCAATGATTTTTCGATAGTGTTCACTTAATTTTCCGGTAGTCTCTGAGTCAAATTGTTCAATTTTTCGGTAGGTTCCGTCTTTGCCGTTTAACGAAAATTCCATTTTCTGCTCCTTTCTGAAAAAAGCGCATAGTTACGCAACCCCAAAGGTAGTAAGTTCAGTCTTAAACTTGATTTTTGAGCCTGTTTTGTACTGAAAATATAACAAAACCATTAAACTTGCAGTGAAGTTGAATTCAAGTGCAGGTTTATATCGTTAGATTTTCCTAATTTTCTATTTTTGCACCGGTTTACGATTTGAGTTGCCCGACCAGGGCGTTTTTCGGGTCGTTTATGCGTAAAAATTAATCCGGACGGTCATTGTTTCGGAAAGTGTGAAATTAAGTTAATTTTTTTTGGTGTTGTGTACAATATATTCTTCTGATCGAAGTTTATATTTATGAAAACAATGTCTCGGAAATCGACTAACATTAATGAATTGTATTTATGATTGTAGTTACCGGAGCAGCGGGTTTTATTGGTAGTTATATTGTAGGTAAGCTCAACAGGGAAGGATTTAAAGACATTGTTTTAGTTGATAAATACGACGATCCGTTGAAATGTCAGAATTACCAGGCAAAAACCTATTCAGAAATGGTCGATCGTGACGATTTCTTTGATTGGTTATCGGTAAACGAGAAATTTGTTCAAATCATTATTCACATGGGAGCCCGCACCGACACTGTTGGTCAGGAGCCCGAAATCTACCAAAAGCTTAATTTAGATTACTCGCAAAAAATCTGGAAAGCCTGCATTCAGTATGGTTTACCGTTGATTTATGCCTCCTCTGCATCAACTTATGGCGATGGCAATAATGGATTCGACGACGACGAGTCGCTAATTTCAACCTTACAGCCGCTAAATTTATACGCTCAATCGAAACACGATTTTGACTGCTGGGCACTTGCGCAAAAAAATCAACCCTATTTTTGGGTCGGTTTAAAATTCTTCAATGTTTTTGGGCCAAACGAATACCACAAGGAACGCATGGCATCGGTAATTTTCCAGGCCTTCAATACCATAAATGAGAAAGGCCGGATGGAATTGTTCCGCTCACACCATCCAGTGATTCAGGATGGCGAGCAGGCCCGCGATTTCATTTATGTGGAAGATGTCGCTAAAGTCATTCTTTTCTTCATGAACAACCGCAAAAAATCGGGAATTTACAATGTGGGAACCGGCGAAGCCCGTACTTACCTGAGCCTGACCAAAGCGGTCTTTAAATCGATGAATAAGACTGAAAATATCGGGTTTGTTGATACTCCTGCTGACTTACGCGGAAAATACCAGTATTACACCTGTGCCAATATTCAAAAGCTGCGCGGTGCTGGCTATTCCGGGTCGTTTTACTCGTTGGAAGAAGGTATTGAAGATTACGTGGCGAATTTCCTGATTTCGGGAACCCGATATTAAATCATTCGTTTATTAACGCGTAAAAACCCAATCGTTTTCACCTGAAAGCTGATTGTTAAAGTAGTAACCTTCCGTATCAAAGGCTTTCATTTCTTCCGGATCTGTGATATTGTTCTCGATGATGAACCGGCTCATTAATCCACGGGCCCGTTTGGCAAAAAACGAAACCATCTGGTATTTTCCACCTTTATTTTCTTTGAACGATGGGGTAATAATCCTTGCCTTTATTTTTTTTGTGTCAATGGCGCTGAAATATTCGTTCGAAGCCAGGTTGATTAATAGAGGATTCGCTGCAACTTTAAGTTCCTGATTAAGCTGAGCGGTAATTTTTGTTTTCCAGAATTCATATAAATTCTTTTTACTTCCAATAGCAATGTTGGTGCCCATTTCAAGTCGGTAAGGCCTAATTCGGTCGAGGGGTTTCAAAAGGCCATACACTCCCGATAAAATGCGAAGTTTTTGTTGAGTAATTTCGAACTCAGCTTCCGAAAAGGTTTCGGCTTTTAAGCCTTGGTATACATCTCCATTAAACATGAGTATCGATTGCCACGAGTTTTCATCAGTAAAATCAGGAGTCCAGGCCTGAAATCGCTGAAAATTCAAATCGGCCAGCTTAGGCGAAATGTCCATTAATTGGGACAACTGCGCCGGTTTTTTCTTTTTCATTACCGAAACAATTTTGGTGGCTTCGGGCAAAAAGTCGATTGATGAATATTTTTCGAAAAGCACCGGGCTTTTTTCGTAAAGCGATTTTGCAGGTGATATAACTATGATCATGGGTATGTTTTATTTTCAGCAATGAAACAAAAAAATAAAATGCAATGTTGAGTTTTTTGCAATATTTTCTAAACAAAAAGAAAAAAGAAGAGTGGGACAGGAGGCGTGAATACTCCTTATTCCCACTCTGCTGGCGATCTTGTTCTTGTGGAATGTAATTTGCCGATTTACCATACGTAGGTTCCCACCGCGCCTTTGGGCAGCGAAATGGTAACCGATTTATCCTTAAATTTAATATTAAAGTTTTGTGGTGCAGCGTTGTCGTTCAGCACGATTAGTACCTTCTTTCCGTCAGGCGTTTTAAAGGCCACATTGGGCAAGTTTTCAGGTAAATTTGAATCAATGCGAACTGATCCGGGGCGAACAAATTTGGCCGCATGCGCCAGAATGTAATAGGCCGGATTGCGTATGATGGCGTTGCCATTAACGGTGATGGTTCCCAGGCATTGATCGCATCCACCCTGATCGGTATGCGGATCGTTCAGCGGGTCGGCTGCCAGGTTCCATTCCAGCACATTGCGGCACCAGTTGCGTGTTCCGCCAATAATGAGGGTGCGTACGTGCCACGAAAGGTCTCCTGACAGGTTTCCGGGAGCACCAACCCATTGTTCGGTAAAATACAGGTTTTTTGCAGGAAAAGCGTTGTGAACTTTGCTTAATTCCTCAATAGTTCCGCCGTACAGGTGAAAAGCCGATCCATCCACATATTTGGCGGCTTCAGCATCGCCCAATATTTGCAAAGGGTAATCAATGCGGTCGGCATTATGGTCGTACACAATAATTTTTGTTTTGATTCCGGCAGCTGCAAAAGCAGGTCCAAGGTTCTTTTTTACGAATTCGGCCTGATCAACAGCAGTCATGTACATGCTTGGGTTGTTTCCCGGGTGCAGCGGTTCGTTTTGTACCGTAATAGCATCGATAGTAATGCCTTCGGCTTTCATGGCCTGAATATATTTCACGAAGTAGTTGGCATAGGCTTCAAAATACTCTGGTTTTAAACTGCCGCCTTTAAACGAGTTGTTGGTTTTCATCCAGGTTGGAGCAGTCCAGGGCGAACCCATAATTTTGATGTTCGGATTGATCGCCAGAATTTCTTTCAATACCGGAAGAAGGTCGGCTTTTTCGGCATCAATGCTGAATTTTTCAAGATTCACATCAGTTTGTCCGGCTGGCATTTCGTCGTAAGTGAAAAGGTGGTCGCTCAAATCGGAGGCACCAATGGTGATGCGCAAATAGCTGAGCCCAATATTTTTCGAGTCGGTTGCAAAAAGCTCTTTTAGTGCTTGGGCCCGACTTGTTTTTTCCATTCGGTTTAAAACCAAGGCACTACCACCAGTCAGGCAATTCCCGAAGCCATCGATGGTTTGATAGGTTGTTGTGGTGTCAACCGAAATGGTAGGAAATTGGTTTGATGTACTGACAAAATTCAAGCTGGTGCCCTGCTTTTCGAAAAGCACATTGGTTGCCGGACTGGTCACCCAAGCCTCAACTTGTGTTTTTACTGTTTCCGAAGGATTTGTTGGCCTGTCGGGGTAATTGTCGCTCTTTGTTTTGTCGGCACAGCCAAACAGCAATATTAGTAAAGAGAATAGTAGGTTCATATTTTTCATTTTAAGTTTCTTATAGAATATGTTCATTCAAATAAAAGCTTATCTGTTTTACAATCAGGTGATTGAAATTTGGTTTTGAATTTCGTGCTGAGAACTGTCGAAACAGTGCTTTCGGGCTGGTTATTCCAGTTGTACACTACGAAACTCCTTTTGAAATAGCAGCTAATCTGCCTCTGATCAAAGAAAGAATCCTGACAGAACCCAAAATTCTGCCAGGATGTTTAACCAATATCTCTTTTATAGACCTCTGTTATTTCTTTTGATATACTCTAACGTAGTCGACAACCATAGACCGCGGAAAAATTGAATCGTCGATTCCTTTTTGCCCTCCCCAGTTTCCACCAATGGCCAGATTCAGCAGGAGATGGAACCGTTTGTCGAATGGCCAAACTGTAAATCCTTTTCCTTCATTACTGAAAGTGAAAATCAATTTATCGTCAACATAAACGCGGTATTCATTCGTTTCCCATTCGAGAATGTAATTGTGAAATTCGGTATAGCAATCAGAAATGGTTGTTTTACCGCTTTTTTGTGTGCCTAGTACATGGTTGTATGCCTGGGTGTGGGCTGTTGCCAAAATAACATTAGGATCGTACCCAACGGTTTCCATAATGTCAATTTCGCCGCTGGCAGGCCAGTTTCCATAAGCCCAATCGGTAGGTAACATCCAGATTGCAGGCCAGGTTCCGCGTCCATCAGGAAGTTTTGCTCTTACTTCAACTTTGCCGTAAAGCCAGTCGCCCTTAGTGCGGGTTACCAAACGAGCCGAAGAGTATTTTTTACCTTCAATATCTTCTTTAATTGCAGTGATGTGTAAAAATCCGTCTTTTACTTCCGAGTTTTTTAACTGACCGCTGGTATAGTATTGCGCTTCGTTGTTTCCCCAGCCGCTGGCATTTCCCTGTGTGTCGTAATCCCATTTGTTTTTGTCGGGTAGCCCGCTGTAGTTAAATTCGTCGCTCCACACTAACTGGTATTCGCCCGTTGGATTTGTTGTGCCGGAGCCGGGTTTAACTCCTGTTGGCTCCGATTTGTTGTCTTTGGCACAACCGAACAATGTGATTGAGCAAAAGGAAATTGTTAAGAAGAACAAACGTTTCATGCCAGTTTTTTTAATGGTTAGAAATAACTCCTGCTAATCCGTATGACTGGAAAGCAGGAGTTAAATTGCCAATTTATTTATTAAATGTAAAATCGTCGAAGAAGAAGATTCCGGGAGCGGTGTGTCCTTCGGCACCAAACTGAATTACGATTTTGTCATAATCCTGTCGATTGCTTACATTACTGAAATCAAAAGTCAATTCAATCCATTTGTCAGATGCCAGATTGGCTTTCACTATTTCAGTTTGTGTTGTCCACGCGTTTCCGCCCAGGCTGCTATCCTGCAATTTTACCGCTACCTGATGCTGAAGCTGATTGACTGAAATCCAACTGCCTGCAACATCATAGGTTCCAAGATAGTCATTATATGAAGGAATAAAGACTTTCATTTTAATTTTATTCTGTTCTGTCAGATCAAACTTATAGCCATTGGCAGCAAAGTAGATGTTTGAGTAGAAAGCAGAAGTTTTCTGATACAGGAATACTTTTGAAGAGGTGTTTACCGGCACCGGTGCTGGATTTGAATAATGAGCACTTACCAGAGATCCCATGTCTTCGTATTTGAATTCTACCTTGCTGGTTGTTCCTTCGAAATCTTCAGATAAAGGAGTTGCTTTCAATGGTATGATAACAACCGGCTTCACATTTTTTTCTTTCGGAACGAAGCGGTACCACCATCCGTTTCCTGGCTCAACAGTACTCACACATTTAAGATACAACTCATCTTCTGTAAGTTTTACAATTTCATAAGTTGATGTGCCGGCATAATGACCGAAGAATGCACCATCGCTAAGTGTAAGTGTTTTTTCTGATTCTTTCAATGTAAACGTGTATGCTGATTTAGGAGCATAAGTTACATCAAAATCGCCGTCGCCGGGAACTACTGAATTTGGATATCCCAAGGCAGCCAGAGCTACACGACCGTTTTCGTTGGTATAAACCGAACCGTTGTTTTTCCATGTCATTTTCACACCTACCTGTGTAAACGTAAACTCCTGAGAGTACATACAACTTTTGGTTTTTCCTTCAGCCGGACAACTCCACCATTCAGGACTTGAGCTGCCAGCTGGACCAACACCAAAATGTCCATCGTGATATTGATCGAATACCCATGTTTTACCAGCCAAATTGCTGGCTCCGCCGGTTAACGCGGTGTACATAGGAGTATTAAGCATCGACATATCGTCGTTGGCAATCGTGATTGTCTTCGTTTTTGATGCCGAACCACCTTTTGAATATAAAGTCATAACAACGTTATAGGTTCCTTTAAAAGGATATTCAACAGTTGCAGATTCGCCTTTGCCTTGTGTGTTGTTACCAAAATCCCAGGTTACAATACCAACAGTTTTCGAGGTATTTTTTATTTCAATAACGTTTGCTTTTGAAGCTGTTGGAGTTATGGTGAAATCAAGCTGATCAGAAGTTGGAGCCGGCCCAATTTCAACCGAGTCGTCCATTTGCGGTGCACATGCAAACATAACCAGTACAAGTGCTGCCAGGCCGAAAAGCTTATTTATATATTTCATTCTTTTCATTTTTAAATTGTTTTAAATGTTCGGTAAAATTCAGAGCAGCACTCTTATTTATAAGCTGGTACCATTTGTTTTAACACGCCACTGTTGGTATTTCTGATTTCGGCAGCCGGAATCGGGAACATACCCCAGGTTGTTGCTTTAAAGGTACGAGGTGTAAAATCAGATGGATTTGGAATTCCACCTGGAACATTGAAACTGGCATTAATTTTTGCTGCAGCATAATCGTTGCCTCTTCTTAAAAGATCCCATTTGCGAAGACCTTCACCACCAAACTCGACACGTCTTTCGTGATAAATATCATCGAGCGTAACTTTGGTTAACGCTGCGCCAGCGCCCATCGAACGTGTTCTTACCTGGTTGAAATAATTCAACGATTTGGCAGCATTGTCGGTCAGGAATAATTCGGAAGCCATTAGTAATACATCGGCATAACGAATGTCAACAAAGTTGCGAGGGAAGTTGTGACTTGGGTCACCACCTGAACCGATATAAGCGCTTAAAGCCATGTATTTTTTATTGAAATAACCAGTATTCATAAATGCTTTGTTGTACTTGGCCAGTTTTACATCGGCATTGTACAATGTGGCATCTTTACGTGGGTCATTGGCTTCAAATTCGTTGGCCAAACTCCATGTTGGAACAGCAAACGACCATCCCGGATAAACCGAAGCATCGCCTTCAGGGTTACGAACACCTAACCAAACGCTTGAGAAGTTACCGTTGATTCCCCAGCCGCCCCAGTCGCCTGATTTAGCTTTTTCTGAATATTGGATTTCAAGCAACGATTCCTTGGTGTTTTGGTTTGCCCAGCTCCACAAATCGTTGTAGTT
>JACCEE010374566.1_pt1 | contig 10558 bp, 7 predicted proteins | sample 7449931 | NCBI WGS metagenome assembly JACCEE01 (sample SAMN15323457, study PRJNA562643) | freshwater metagenome | isolation source: river surface water | place: USA:Blue River Watershed | collected 2017-08-19 | reverse complement strand
TCACCTTAAAAACCTGATCAAGCCTACTGCCTACCGTTTTATTAACATTTGATCGCTCATGCAGAGGATGACCTTCAATAAAGGAGTAAAGATTCCTATGTTCATGAACTAGCTTACTATTCAACCGATCTGTATACAACTCATACAAAATTTTGTTGTAATTTTGCTGCCGATACACAAAAGCCTTAAAAGAACCTGCCCACGCTCCTGAAAAAACAAAATCATAAGGCCTTCTCATTCTAATCACCACCGATAGCGAAGAGAATCTACCCGAGAACAGGAGTGTTCCTATAGCCACGCGATCTAGGGCCACTGGATTTAGCACATTTTTGCTGTTAACAAGCACAGAGCACTCATTAAAAACTTCCTCATACCACGAATAAAAACCCCGTTTCATAGTCGCTCTTAAGTGGGGGTAAAAGTATTTCCACAAACGCTTGCGGTCAACTGGTCACGCTGGTCATTTTTTTCAATTCAACTTTTTCCTAAAAAAAGACTATCTTAGTTCATTATAATTGCAATATACAATTCATGATTGATCAGCTAAAAGCACAAACAGAGTTAGCCTTTGGGAGGAACATCAAATCCCAAAAAGACTGCAATTCACTATCAATACAAATACTCGCAACTACTGGCGAAGTTGTCAGCCATAGTACCATTAGGCGCTGCTGGGGATTGCTAAAAGCGAATACTAAACCATCGCTGACTACACTAAATGTGCTTTGCAAATACTGTAACTATAAAGACTGGGACGATTTCGTCAAAAAAAACACAGAGCAGACGCACACAGAGCTAAATCAGAGCAAACAATGGAAAACCGCTCAAAAGCGATGTAAAGAAGAAACCCTTGAAACCCTTGATTTCATAAAAGGACGATGCGGAATTCAATACAAGTTTGCCATTGACCGGCGACTGGCAGCAGACAGGTTAGATACTTTTTTAAGGTCAACATACACAGCCACGGCAATTGTTGGCCCGGGAGGCTACGGAAAATCGACACTACTGGCAAAATGGGTGGAGAGGCAAATGGCAAAAAACAGCGACAACGACACATTACTCCTTTTTATTAGAGGCAAAAAGTTAGAAAGCAGCATTGGAACCGGAAGCCTTTTCAAGCGCTGGATTAACCACAAGCTATCTGGTGACAATACTGCTGGAATAAAAGAGCTTATTGGCCAAGATAAAGAGCACTCTGTAGTTATTGTCATCGATGGGCTAGACGAAATAAACCTTCCGGAAAATAAGATCATAGATATTTCGAGCCAAATTGCAGAATATGTCTCGACAAATAAGCACAATAGGTTTAAACTTATCGTTTCGTCACGCAACTCAACATGGGAAAGAAACTTCCTTCCTAAAATTTTCCATGAAAATCCATACAAAACCGACTGGTTGGGGTCTTGGACTTCGACAAACGGAAAAACATTTACCAACATTCCGCCTCTTTCAAGAATAGAAATACAGGATATACTAAACAAAACCATAAATTCAGGAAAGCCTAAAAAACTGCTCGTGGACGATCTGGAAATCAACCTACGTCAAGCTATTTCTTATCCTTTTTATCTACAACTCTTCATCAACACAGGAGGCGAGGGTAATCTAGGAACAAGCATTGGCAACCTTGACCTTATGGACTTATTCCTTAAAAGTCAGATATACAACTCACCCCTTGCCGATGAAAAGTTAGACCTAATTTATGCTATTCTTGATTCTCAGAAATTTGGTTTATCGGAAAACATAACATTAAAAAGTGAAATAAAGAAAAAATACCCCCTCCATCTAAAAACAGCAGGAAAGTACTATGACGCCTATCAAGATCTGCTATCCTATGGCATTATTTCGGAAGAAGTTATTGAGAGCAAATTCAAAATCTTAAAAACGGTTATAAAGATTGCCAACGATAATCTAAGGTGTTCGTTAATTGTTCGACATTTAGTCGAATCTAACGATGGAATTGATTTTTCACTCTTCAAAAGAGTTGACGACGAGTATCCCGATGGCGAAACAAAGGTTATGATTATCGCAAACCTTTACCACGAAGCCTACCTTTCTCGCAATATTGAGGCGCTTCTCCCATTCTTCACGCTTAAAACTGAAACTCTAAGAAAGGCAATTACTCAAAGTCAACTGGGCATTTCGATTCACAAGGATCAATTCATGGGCAACAAGTTAATATCCGAATATGCCAAGAACCCAACGGCACAAACCCTTCTCTTTGAGAATGTAATTGACATAGATTTCCTCACCACCTCCTACGCACACATGATGCAGGAGTATCTGAAATACAAAAAGGACAAAGAGTCCATCATTTTTGCCAACACAATGCTTGCGCTAAGCCACATATACAAGCTTGAGCGATCCAAAGCATACTACTACATTAACGAGATAAAAAAAACAAACCCAAACCTAACAATGCGACCAAGCACAATTGCAAGGTGGCTTGGGGTGCAACTCTTATACTCCTTTTTAACATCCGAAAGCATTGATCAAGAACTCATAAAGTCATTACACAAATTTCATTCAGCAATCAAGAAGGAAGAAGTTCTGAGTGGCAAACAGGGAAGAGCGGAATTTGAATCGATAATTGCATTCATGCTCATTTGCTGTAAAGAGTATAGCCTAGCCGGTAAAATTATTGAAAAAAACACATCTCAACTACAAGCATTCAACCATAATAACGAGGGATTGATAGCCGAACGAATTGTCCTTCAGGCCTTCGCCAGATGGGGTAATCAAAAATCAATAGAGGAAGAGACTATTTTCGCCATCGAGGAGAGCATGGAATCAATAAATGAGGCGAATATATCAAACATCAAATCGCTTGCGTATGCAATGATCGGTGGGTTTTACTTTAATCAGCATAAAATTCAGAAATTCAACACATACTTTCAAACGGCACTGGAATTAGTCACCCATTACCAGAACAAGTTTTCTGAAATTAAGTTGCTAAGACTTCTTTCGACATTGCTTAGACAGCTGAATGAAACGAACTCAGCAAACCAATGCGAAATCTACGCAAAGGGAATGGCCGAAAACTCAGGCTTTCTCTTTAGCAAGTTTTAACTCTTGTGGTATTCAATAAGTGCATCGATTGGATATTGAATTGGGGTAAGTAGTCCTCTTCCATGGTGTTCTGTAACCCGTTTTATCACATTGTAAAACTCAAACCCAATGGAGCCGACAACACCTAAACTACTACTATTATATGTTGTGCACAAAGGATTTACCACATATACATAAAACTGGTCAAAAGCGCTAAACACCAAATCATCAACAAATGGATGATTCCGGTGCTTCACCAGAAATGGAACAAATGAAGCAAGATACCCTGCGGGTGAAGTTGCATGATACAAATCAAAAAGCAACTTCTGGTTATCGGATGATTCTTTAAAATCAGCAATTAAATCGGCTGGCATATGGTTGTAGAAATAGGACTTCAAGAGTTTTTTGCCCAAGAAAGCCCCACTACCCTCATCTCCTAAAATATAGCCCAACGATGGTGCAACACCAACAATTGCACCATTACGATAGTAGCAGCAAGAAGCTCCGGTTCCAAGAATTGCTGCCACACCGGCACCATCGCCATAAAGGGCAATACCGGCAGCCAACAAATCCGACTCAACTGAAATTGATGCGTTTTGAAAACAGAGACTCAGCACCCCCTTTACAATCCCTGCACCATGCTGATATAAGCAACCGGAGCCATAAAAATACAGCTCTGTTAGCGTATAGTCACCCGGGAGCTGCACCTTAACAGAACTTATCTCCGCCATTAGCACATCTGCCGATGTAGAGTTAGGGTTGAGCCCTACCGTAAAAAACTCAGCAACACGATGCCCTCCCTCTAGAAAAACCCAGTGAGCCTTAGTTGAACCGCTATCGACAACTCCAATCATTTCTACTTACTCTATAATATCAACATACTTAAAAACAGGGACATTCATTGGGTTTGGGTTCATACCAACAACTCCTTTTCGAACAAACCGAACAACCTTATCATAAAACAATGGTATAACAGGAGCATCCGCCAACACAAGGCTATCCATCGCTCTATACAACTTCAACCGTTTCCCTAAATCAACCAAGGCTTGTGACTCCTTATATAAGTTGTCATACCTATCACTTTTGTAGTGGGTATAATTTGGACCAAAGGGTGAAAAATTATCTGAATAGAACAAGGAAAGATAACTCTCAGCATCAGCATAATCGGCAATCCAAGATCCCCTGAACATTGGAAGCCTAGAATCAGCAACCGACTGCCTATACGACGCACCTGTTACCACTTCCACATTCAACTTCAACCCGAACCGACTTAACTCATGCTGAATATACTCGCAAATATCCAAATAATCGTCGGTAGTTGTTAAGGTAATTGCAGGAAGCCCTTTGCCATTAGGATGCCCCATTCGCGCCAAAATGGACAGCGTAGAGTCAGGACAGTAAAAAAAACCCTTCAACGAGTCGGAAAAAGGAGGCAAGCCCATCGGAACGAAACCACTTTCGGCTGGAAAGCCTAAACCATTGCGCAGATAAGAAATCATCCGTTCCCGATCAAACCCATAACCAACTGCTCTCCGAAAATCTCGATTCAATACTGGCGATCCTTTTGCCAACTCGCTATCAACCAAAAAGCCTATATACTCAGTATTTAAATATGGTCCGGTTAAAAGAGAAATACGCCCAGCATACTTAGGATTTAGCTTACCGGTACGAGTAAGTAGCTCATCTTTTGAAGCCTTTGACACACCAGATATGAAATCTAAGTTACCCAAAATAAACTCCATAAACTCCGATTGCTTATCGTTGATGAAGTTTATCGCAATGGCATCTAAATATGGCAAAGCCTTCCCTAATGAATCCCGCTCAAAGTAGCATGGGTTCTTTACAAACACTAACTTTTCGCCATCACGCCATGTTTTCAGCATGAATGGGCCACACCCCACAGGATTTCGACCAAACTCCTTTCCGTATAATTCAACCGCCTCGTGAGGAACAACTGCAAAATATGGAATAGCAAGCAAGCCTAAGAACGCAGGAAATGGCTCGCGCAAATGAATTTCAAGTGTTGAATCGGTTAAGGCAACGATCTTAGGTTCTCCATTGCTTAAGGTATCAATGTTAGAAAGCACCCATGAACCCGGGCTCGCAACAGCAGGTGAAGCCAACCGTGAATAGCTGTAAACAAAATCGGAAGCGACTACTCTGCGGCCTTCACTATTGGGAAAACAACTATTAGTGTGAAAGTAAACGTCATTCCGCAGTACAAAGGTATAGGTTAATCCATCTCTGGATATTTGCCAACGTTTAGCAATAAGTGGTTGAACGGTCAGTTTGTCATCCAGCTGAACAAGGCCACAGAAAAGCTGACTTACCGGCCAAATCGAAGGCATTGTCCGAGCATAAACTGGATCTAAGCTGGTTATACCCTTCGATTCATTATACCGAAAGACTTTCCCTTTAGGCTTTTTACTATTATGATTGCATGCAGCAAATACAGCAACAACCAGCAAAATGCCAATTAACTTAACAATAGTATTCGAGTAGAAATATTTCAGAAACAACACGCAACTGCATTTTACAATTAAATTCTTATTCCTGCTTAATAATAGACCGTTACACCGATCTACTCAGTATATGACATTAAGACATCAAGCCGTTAGAACTAATTACAAAATAAGCACTTTTGGTGAAGTTATTCGCGTAAACCGTCAGAAATTACGAAGGGGGCCTAAGCCCCCTCCGATGTCAACCAAAACCAGCCAAGTAAAAAAACCAAAACCATGATTTTCTACTTACAGCTCTGACGCTGTTGAGACAAATATACAACATCAAAAAAGCTAATGCAAATCGTTTTTGACGAATAGCTTATTTTAGCATATTAAGGAGTCCATTCCTGTTTTTAATCGTTATCTCCTTCCTCTCCACGGCAATAAACCCCTCCTGTTCCATCTCCGAAAACACCCTTGCGAGCGAAGGCCGCGTTACTCCAAAAAATTCGGCAAGTTCCCCCTGCGACTTGGAGATCATTACCTTATCCGATTTAGACTCCTGTGTCAGCGAAAGAAGATACTGAGCAACCTTTTCACGAATTGTGCGAAACGACAGAAACCACAACTTGGAAGATAAAAACTGTGCTCTATTTGAGATTGCATTTAAATAGTTCGCCAGAACTATACTACTACCCTGCAACAGCCGAATAACCTCACTCTTGGGTATAAACAAAATTTTCACCTCTGTTAACGCAACAACATCAACAGGAAATCGATTCTTTTCACCAAATATAAATGCGTGAGCAATGGGCATTGGAGCAAACATCTCCTCAATTTTAACAACCTTTCCGGTAAAATCGACCATCTCACCCTTCACACTTCCTTGAATTAAGACACAAAGATTTTTAACCTCATCCTCATGCTGAGCGACGAGTTGTCCTTTCGAAAAAGTTTTCACTGAATAGGCAATTTTCGAAAACATCTCCTCTAACTCGACCGGAGTATGCCCTCTAAAAAACGGTGAACGTGATAATATTTCAAACATTAAAAATATTTTTTAAAAAAAATTGTGTTTGTAACATATGAGACAGTTTACCTGGCAAGAATGCCGGACATTTGTATCAGAAAAACAAACGAAAAATAACCAAAAAAAATAACATAGCATGAAACGGGAAATAATCACAATAGACAGAGAGAAGTGCAACGGATGTGGAAACTGTATTACCGGATGTCATGAAGGAGCACTCCAACTTATTGATGGAAAGGCTGCACTGGTAAGCGAACTTATGTGCGATGGACTTGGCGCTTGCATAGGAACCTGCCCGGTAGGAGCAATCACTATTGAAGTTAGAGAGGCAGATGCTTATGATGAAGTAAAAACCCTCAGAGCAATGCTGCAAAACGGCAAAAATGTTATTGTTGCACATCTAAAACACTTAAAAGATCACCGTCAAAGTGAATACCTAAGGCTAGGCATCGAATTCTTGCTTCAAGAAAAGAGCAACGTGGCCTTCAGCGTTGATGAAATATTGCAAGAGCTGCACGACCATGTTCCTACTGGAGGAGGCAAAAGTTTTGCGAAGCCTGTTCAACACGCTCATCAACCCGGCCAAGCTTGCGGATGCCCAGGGTCTGCAGCAAAATCATTTCAGTCTCCACAATATGCCCCTTCGGCACAAGCCGCTACACCTTCGGCTCTTAGTCACTGGCCTATTCAACTTCATCTAATAAACCCAAATTCGGCACACTTCCAAGGCTCTAACTTGCTTTTAGCTGCCGATTGCGTTGCCTTCTCACTGGGCACATTCCACAAAGATTTTTTGGCAGGAAAAACACTTGCAATTGCATGTCCAAAGCTGGACAGCAACAAGGAATCTTATGTAGAGAAGTTAACCGCCCTTATAGACGAAGCAAAAGTTGACACAATTACTGTTATTCGCATGGAAGTACCTTGCTGTGGAGGACTAGTTCAACTCGCTAAAATGGCTTCAGAAAAGGCATCACGAAAAATCCCTATTAAGTCAATCACAATTGGCGTTGAAGGCAACGTTCAAGAAAGCGTTTGGATATAAACTTATCACTCAACCAATTTATATAACCATTAAAAATCTAAAGTTATGAGTATGTTTTGCTATCAGTGTCAAGAAGCCGCAAAAGGAACCGGCTGCACAATCAAGGGTGTTTGCGGTAAATCCGACGACCTCGCGAACATGATGGATTTGCTTACACACCTTTTAAAGGGAATTTCGCACTATTCAACTGAATTAAGAGATAAAAAAGGTTACGAAAACCAACAGGTAAACAAGTTCATCTTCGACGGACTATTTTCAACCATTACAAACGCCAACTTCGACAAGGAAGTATTCTACAAACGAGTTGAAAAGGCACTAGAAATCAGAAGCATGCTTAAGGCTGAAGCCGACAAAGCAGGGATTAAAGTAGATACCTCTTTTGATGGCACTACATGGGTTGGTAACCGCAACGAGTTTGAAGCAAAAGCCGAAAAAGTAGGTATTCTTGAAGAGAAGAACGAAGACATCAGGTCGTTAAAAGAGTTGGCAATCTATGGCCTTAAGGGAATGGCTGCTTACACCGAGCATGCATACAACCTTGGATTCGAAGATGTAGCGCTATACTCCTTTATGCAAAAGGCTCTTGTAAAGTTAACACAAAACCTTGCCGTTGATGAACTTGTAGGACTTGTGCTTGAAACAGGTAAATACGGAGTAACCGCAATGGCAATGCTCGACAATGCTAACACCACCCGATACGGCAATCCAGAAATCACCAAAGTTAACTTAGGTGTTCGTAAAAACCCAGGTATCCTCATCAGCGGTCACGACCTTAAGGATATGGAAGAGTTGCTAGCACAAACAGAGGGAACCGGTGTGGACGTATACACCCACAGCGAAATGCTTCCTGCCAACTACTATCCTGCTTTCAAGAAATACAGCCACTTTGTGGGCAACTATGGCAGCAGCTGGTGGCACCAAAAAGAGGACTTCACTTCATTCAACGGACCAATCCTGTTCACAACAAACTGTATTGTTCCTCCAACAGCAAGCGCAACCTACACAAGCAAAATTTACACTACCGGTGCTTCCGGACTGAAAGGTGCGAACCACATTCCAGACAGGGTTAATGGTCAACCAAAAGATTTCTCTGCCATTATTGAGCACGCAAAAAAATGCCAATCGCCGGTTGAAATTGAAACAGGTGAAATAGTTGGTGGCTTTGCACACGCACAAGTATTCGCTCTAGCCGACAAAGTAGTGGAAGCAGTTAAATCCGGCGCCATTCGCAAGTTCATTGTTATGGCAGGATGTGACGGCAGAATGAAAGATCGCGACTACTACACTGAATTTGCAACAAAACTGCCAAAGGATACAGTTATTCTTACCGCCGGATGCGCTAAATATCGCTACAACAAGCTGCCTCTTGGTGACATTGGAGGTATTCCACGAGTTCTTGATGCTGGCCAGTGCAACGACTCCTACTCACTTGCAGTAATTGCACTTAAGTTGAAAGAAGTATTTGAACTAAACGACATCAACCAACTTCCAATTGCATACAACATTGCATGGTACGAGCAAAAGGCGGTGATTGTGCTTCTTGCGCTACTTCACTTGGGCGTTAAGAATATCCACCTCGGACCAACACTCCCGGCATTCCTTTCACCTAACGTTGTGAATGTGCTTGTTGAGAATTTTGGAATAGCAGGAATCAACACAGTTGACGAAGACATCAAGTTAATGGTTGGTTAATATTACAACAGCGAAGTTCATTAAAACAGAACTTCGCTGTTCTTTTTTTGTTACTATAAAGATCAAACACAACCGATTAAAAACAAGAACAATGGAAAGTAAAGAATTTGCAAAAGCCGAGATATTCTCGTTTCCTACAGAAGTAGAATACACCCAAGGTGGTATTGTTAGCCGTAACGTGATTAAACGACCTACAGGAAATGTATCGCTCTTTGCATTCGACAAAGGAGAGAGCCTAAGCGAACACACAGCACCTTTCGACGCAATGGTGCAAGTCGTAGAAGGTACGGCCCATATTATTATAAATGGACAAACTCATGTTGTTAATGCAGGACAATGCATCATAATGCCGGCAAATATTACACATGCAGTTGCAGCACCTGAACGATTTAAAATGGTTCTCACTATGATAAAAGAGCCAAAAGCATAACACATCGTAAATCTCTGGATCAAAAAGTATAACAGACGAAACTGCAAACCATCTCCATCAATCAGCAAACAAAAGACAACCGTCCGTTTTCGCACGCTCATGTTCAATAGCATACAATTACATTCCGAACAACACATTTATTTAATAATTTGATAACACTAGTTAGCAAACTCTTATATACTTTTGCACCATCTTTGTAACAACAAAGAAAACAGATGTAGTTATGGAAACTTTTGGTAGATTTTTCACAGCAGCTACACTCCTCTTTCTTCCCCAAATGGGATATTCAAATGAGATTGGTGCAGCATTCATTAAAGGGGATGGCGATCCGGTAGTAAAGAAAACAGAGGTAAGTGTTTTTACTGACTTAGTAGTAAATTTTGGTTCTTCATCGGAAGATGTAACAAACAACATTACAGTAGTATTGCAAAAAACGGGTAATCAAAAAGTATCCGTATATGCAGAAAAAAACCTTCAATCTTACATTGAGATAAAACCCGAAAACGGGACGCTATACCTCAGTATAAGAAAAGGTAAAAAACTTAGCCCCACAAGTGCCATTACAATTTATGTTGACGCTTCAACCCTAAAGAATATTAAAGGAAAGGGCAACGTTCGGTTAACTTCTGTAGGCCCATTAGCCATTGACACGCTAAACATCAGCTTTGATGGGATCTTAAATGGTTTCCTAGACGTGGACGTAAAACAGTTATCAATTAACATTACAGGAGTATACGAGTTTGGGGTATCTGGCAAAGCAACAAAGGCAACATTAAAAACATCGGGTGTAGGAACACTAGATCACTCCCTACTTGTTGCAAATAAATTAGAGGCAAAAGTCAACAGCATTTCAAAAAAAGATTTTCACAGCTTAG
>JACCEE012631979.1_pt1 | contig 10560 bp, 10 predicted proteins | sample 7449931 | NCBI WGS metagenome assembly JACCEE01 (sample SAMN15323457, study PRJNA562643) | freshwater metagenome | isolation source: river surface water | place: USA:Blue River Watershed | collected 2017-08-19 | reverse complement strand
CACCATTAAGAAACCTATTCGTTCGAGTGTTCGTTTTTCATCTGAAACAGGAATTACAACTTCAACCCATCCTGAAAATTGAAGCCCTTCGTTTATTGGAAAAACAACCGACGAAAACCATTGCTCCTTGTCTTCAAAATCGTAAAACCAATGAGTTACTTTTGAACTCTGGATAATTTTCTGAATACTTGCGGTTTCCGGCATAACCGAGAAGACCGGAGCTGGATGATAAAGGATCCCATCAGGCCTAATTATCCGGAACCAGTACAACGGATTCGCATTAAAATCACCTTCAGGCAGGTCTGAAAACGATTGTGATTCTTTATCGAATGTTTCGGAAAGTTTATGGGCATAGGTTAACAATTCGTTTCTCGATTTTGATTTAAGTGAGTACGCAATTGAGGAATACAATATGACACAGAACCCTGTTAAGAGTCCAAACAAAATAGTGGTGTATAAAACCGATAACTTTCCCCGTATGGTTAATTGCATTTTACTCATCTTTTATCATATAACCTAAACCTCTGATTGTCTGGATCAATTTTCCCGGTGAATCAGAATCAACTTTTTTTCGGATATTTTTAATGTGGACATCCACAAAGTTAGTCATCGTATCGTAATTATCCTGCCAGATGTGTTCTGCAATGGTAAGCCGGGAAAGCGCCCTGTTCTTATTGTAGGCCATAAATTCAAGGATCTGAAATTCCTTGGAGGTAAGATTTATTGTCCGCCCGTCTCTGGTAACCTCACGTTTAGTTGTGTCAATTATCAGATCATCAATACAGATGGAACTGGTTTTCTGATTGCTTTTTCTTCGCAGCAACATTCGTACCCTTGCCGATAATTCATCCATCGCAAAGGGTTTGGTCAGGTAATCATCTGCGCCCAAATCCAATCCGTCAACTTTACTTCTTGTATCGCCAAGAGCTGTAAGTAAAAGTACCGGGGTTGTTATTTTTTCAGCACGAAGTTTTTTGAGTATGGAGAGTCCATCTAATCCAGGCAATAAAATATCAAGTATAATTAAGCTATATATTTCAAACAAAGCCTTATTCAAACCTGTGATTCCATTGTTTGCCCACTCCACCCGATAGAGTTCAGCAGTTAGACGCTCTTTGATGTTTTGAGCAATTGTAGGTTCATCTTCAATCAACAAAATATTCATAAAACCTTATTATTGGAATACAGATATACCTGAATTTATTTTATGCAAGGATTCTCTTTTAATTTATCACGTTTTAATTTGAAATCAAGCAATTCACTTCCCTTTAAATTTGCTGCAATATCATTAAATTTTGAATTTTGTTCATTCAATAATTTTTGCAAACTATCAATCGAAGTTTTATATTTTGTATCTATTTTTTTTTCTTCTTCCAAAATAGAATTTGTAATCTTTTGAACTTGGTCATGGCATTGTTTGTATTTGCTATCAGCATCCCGCTGCATTTTTATTTGCTCTATTTGGCCATTGTACGCTTCAATGTTCTTTGCTAAACTCAATTTAAGTGCATACATTTTCTTTTCATAGGCGGGAGTTGAAAAATGTCCATAAAGATCGGATTGTTTATCACTTTCTGTCCTGTATTTTTTAAGATATTCCGAGTTTTCTTTAATAATCTTTTCTTCAAGCAACTTTATCTCTGATTTATATACTGCATTTACTTTTGAAAGATTCTTCTCCGCAGCTTCTTTTTCTTTGATCGACTCTTTGATAATGACACTCTTGTCATTTGCCTTATTTATGGTATCGCTGATATATGCACATTTTATTTCAGCATATTTATTCAGCCATTGTTGCTTTTCATCCTGACAAGAACTAAAGTAAACGATTAAGGAAACAACATACAAAATGTATTTTGGAAATCGCATCATACTTTTAAATCTGGATTCCAAGTATGTCGTTCATTTGAAACGTATTTTGCCCAACTGTACAGGGCATCATAGATTTTCATGCCTACATTCAGCATTTCATGGTCATCTTTTATATTGTGGGAAAGCCCTGCCGATATTGCCCAAAGCCCTGCTGATTGTCCTGCCAAATCAAAACGGTCAGTATCTGCTCCACGGACAATAACCGCCAGTTGTAAAAGCGCAGGATCAGTGAGCTTGTGCTTCTTAACGATAGTGTCAAAAGTGCAAAATTCACCTTCATGAGAATATTCAACGTTCGGAATATCAAACGGAGTTGCTCCCAACTCATTCGCCTTTAACAGCACCTGATCAGTAGGTACATATATAAACTCGGCTTCTTTGTCAACAAAATTCTTAATCAACCACGGACAAGCTATGCGGTCAATCTTTGGTCGTTCTCTGGTGATCCATTTCATATCAATGTCTTTAAAATTAATCCAATAATAGCGGCAACAATTATAATATAAGGCTCCTGAACCTTTTTGAAGTAAAGTATAACAAACACGGTTGCAATGGCAATTAATATGGTTGGAATATCGGTTATACTTCGGGTGCCAATAATTACGACTGCACCAACGAGAGCGCCGATCACTGCGGCTGTGATTCCATCGACAAATGCCTTGATTGATTGGTTGTGACCGTATTTTCTAAAATAAGGAGCCGGAATAACTGTGAGTAAGTAACAAGGCAAAAAGGTAGCCAATGCAGCTACACAGGCACCGGGGAAACCTGCCACCAAATAACCTATAAATCCAACAGTGATTACCACAGGGCCGGGCGTAATCATAGCAACTGCAACCGCATCAACAAACTGATGCTCTGTGAGCCATTGATGATCTACAACCACTCCTCCGTGAAGAAAGGGAACAATGGCCAATCCGCTTCCAAAAACAAATGCGCCAGCTTCTGCAAAAAACAATGCAATATCCCATAAGGTACCCGATTCATAGCTCCAGAAACCAATTCCGGCCAGTAACAAAATGCTATTTACTGTTTGGGGCTTCCTGATCCAATCAGGCGGAGCTTTGACAATCATGTATATTATTCCGGCAGTAACAAAGAATAAAACATTCTCGGCTTTTGTAATCACTGTAATTGTGATACCCAGAATATAAAACAACCAGAGCATCCAATTTTGACTGACTGATTGCAGGTTGATTTTTCCGACAGACTTAATTGTAAGCTTGTACGAACTCATTGCAATGATTCCGATAACAGAAGCCCCAACACCGTAAAATACAGCCTGCATCCAAGGCAATCCGCCATAGATTTTGTAGGCGATGCCTAGCAGAACAACCATTACGAACGATGGGATAATGAATGCCATTCCACAAAGCGAAGCACCTATAATACCGTAATGGACATATCCCAGATAGATTCCCAATTGTGCTGCCAACGGACCGGGTGCAAGTTGCGCAAGGGCAAGACCTTCTTTATATTCCTCTTCCGAAATCCATTTTCGGGTTTCAACTAAGTCGCGGTGCATATAGCCAACCAACGCAACCGGCCCGCCAAACCCGGAATATCCGAGTTTGAAAAAATAGAGGATGAGTTGACGGAGTGTATAATTCTGATCTGTTTTGACTGCCATATTTTCAGGTTTGTTTAAAGACGATTATTTTGTTTTAACATCTTAGCTGAAATAAAGTTGTCAGATAACATTTACTATCAGAGGATGCAATTTTTTTCTGTCTTGTTGTAAAGGTAGGCTCACAACATGAAGAAACGATGAAGAATATGGTCAGCCTAATCGTATGATAACATTAATAGTTGTGCCAGTTCTGAGAATATGTCATACCTAATTCAAATCGAATGATAATTCATGGATTGTTGGGCTGATCAGAAAATGCATCTTTTGCAAGCCCATTTTAATATTCAAAAAATTGACGAACTTTGTATAAAACTCGATAATGAAGCGGTTTGCAATTGTAACAGGTATTCTTTCTGGATTTCTTTTTGGAATAGCCACTCCGTTTAGTAAGCTGTTATTGTCGGGATTAAACTCCTTTCAATTAGCTGGGTTGCTTTATTTGGGTGCGGCTCTGGCCATGTTGCCATATATATTTCGGAAAAACAGTAACCTGAAATTGCTTTTTCAAGCGGGTAACCGGTCAAAAACCATCGGGATCATTTTCTTTGGAGGGTTCGCCGGGCCTTTGCTTTTATTGGCTGGTTTGAAAATGGCTAATGCAGCTTCGGTTTCAATCTGGCTAAATATGGAACTGGTAGCAACCGCCATCTTAGGCGCTTTAGTTTTTAAAGATGCCCTCGACCGGAATACATGGATTGGCGTTTTTCTAACCATTATAGCCGGAATTGTTGTATCGTTTGGAGAAGGTTCAAGCGGTATCATTTCAGGATTGCTTATTACTGCAGCCTGTATTTGCTGGGGCATAGATAATCACCTGACAGCCCTTACTGACGGCGCTTCACCTCAAATAGTTACTTTCGTAAAAGGAATAGTGGCGGGTTCGGTCAATTTAGTGATTGGCTGCCTCATTGCCGGTCAGGTTATGATATTGGGAAATGTAGTTCCGGCAATAATTGTTGGCGTTTTCGCTTATGGTTTCAGCATTGTGCTTTATGTCACTTCAGCACAAAACATCGGGGCAACCCGTAGTCAAATCTTGTTTTCAACTGCGCCAATTTGGGGTGTGCTTTTATCGTATTTATTTGTTCATGAGCCTTTCCAATGGGTTCACCTCATTTCAATTATACTTTTGGCAAGCGCTGTTATCGTTACCAATTTGTTTTCACATAAACATCGGCATACTCATGTAGTTATGGAGCATATCCATTATCATAAACATACCGATGGGCATCATAACCATTCGCACGATGGAGAAACCATTTCGGAGCGCAAATGGCATTCGCACCTGCATACCCATAATCCTGTAACGCATGAGCATCCTCATGATCCTGATTTACACCACAGGCATGAGCATAAATAATTAAATTATCATTACAAGAGACAGGTGAATAGTCTTTACAAGCCCAAGGAGACATTTGGTTGCCAGAAAAAGACAAAACAACAAACTTACAATCTCCTTTGCCCTATTCTCCTTTTCTTTAATATCTGCTGCTTCTTCCTAAAACTATTCTTATCCGAATAGTTGGGTATCAACCGAAGTAAATCAATAAGTCTCTTCGAATTTTCTTGATAATTCTTTATAGTATTGACAGATTTGTCTGTAGTATAACCATTTCCAAGCTCAATCTTTTCAGCTTTCCCTTTCGATTGATAAAACCTCGGCCTTTCCTCAAAATCAGACATTTTAATTGGATGCCGAACCGGATTTCCTTGTCCATCAGTTACAAATACCAGATGCCCTTTCTGAACCTGCCGAATTTCAACATGAAACAGTTTTAAGGCATCATTATACATTTGCTTACTGGTAATAAAATCCATTCGGTTGAGTTCTGTGAATAGGTTTTCAAGGTTCTGTTTCAAGTTCTTGCTGTATGCCGTGAATTTCAGATTGATCTTTTCCTTTGGCTCATTGTTGGTTAACTGATACGTTTGTTCCAGCTCTTTGATGAACTTCTGTACTTTCTCCTTCTCAAAATTGTCTTTGATCTTTTTGCCTGTCTGTCTGTCAATCCGGGTGGAAACAATATGAAAATGTACGCGGTCAATGTCCGCATGACGATAAACCAAGTAGGGCTGATTTCCATATCCAAGTTGTTTCATCAGATTGTCAAGTTCAGTTCGTATTCCCTTTTCGCCCATTCGGATCATATCATTCGTTGTAGGGTTAAAAGAAATATGCAATCCTTTATTCTTAACACGAGTATTTGAATCTTCAATTCGCTTAAAAATTTGAAACCGATGCTGAGCGGAGTAAATAAATGGGTTCGCGGAAGGTGTATTTCGGCTATGATAGAAGGTGGCTTTACCTTCTTTTGCTTTCCGCTCATTGTAAAAAAAGGCATTTGCCGTGCTTGATGCCTGGTGGATGACGATAACCATTTCTTTGGTTCTTATGGTTAGTCATTATGGAATATGATCCATGTACTTTTGCAAAAGCTCAAAGCATTTTTTGAGCGTTTCATAAGAGTAATTCAGGGTTCGCTTATCCTCCGAATCGAGTTGATATCCCAAATAAGTATTCAGTTTTTTGGCAATCTGGTTTAGGTTAACTCCAATTCTATTGAGTTCAAAATCCATTTGACCCATCAATTCCGAAAATTCCTTACTGGCTTCAATTCTCAGGATTTCCCTTTTTCGCAACAGTTTGGCCCGGCCAAAATCACTAAGGTTGGAGTAGCCTTCTTTTCGGCACCGTTCAGTCAACAGTTCCTTTTCCCGGTTGGTCAGACGAACCCGGATTCCTTCACCAAGCTTTTTATCATTCGGGGTTAGAGGCCTCATTAATCTACTTTTCTGAACCTATTGAATTGTGTTTTTAACTTGCTTTTTGAAAGAGGGGAATCATTATTACCAACCTTTAGGGAATGAGGGGAATGCTCCGTAGGACAGCTTTGTCAAGGTTTTTGTGGAACAAAAACACATCTTGCATTCCCCTCTTTCATGAGATTCCCTCCCTTCTTTGAACGTCCTTTTCAATCAAAAAGACAGGAAAAACCTTTTGAAATTCTTCCCGTCTTTGATGACTTTTCACTTCTGAAAACTGGAAAATCTAATTGACACTTTGCTTTGCACCTTGTCGTTTTCCTTCCGATTTTTCCTGTTTAGCAGTTTCGGATTGACCTTGTTTTTCCTGCTTGAAATCAGAAAACCCAATTCTTCGCGATGCTGCATCAATCTGAAGAGCGGCTGAAAACTTCTTGTCATCTTTACTGGTCATACCATCAACGGTCACTTTCTTTCCGGCTGCCAGGTTTTCCTTTTGCTCAGCTGATAAGGTAGCTCCCTTGATCTTGTCCGGGATTTGAATGTAGCTTGTCCGCAGTGGAATCAGCTCATTGGTTTTGGAATCAATGCTCAGGTAAAATGGTCCACGTTCCCCGACTTTAGGAGTCAGTTCAACCGCCTTGCCCAGGTTTTTGTCATTGAGTAAAGCTCCCTTTTCTTCCTTGGTGAACTTATGCCCCATATACTCATCCGGGATGTTCAGTCGTTGGATCGGGTGTACTTTGATACCGACCGATCCGTCCTCCTTGCTTTGCATACGAATCTTTGCTGGGATTTTGAAATCTTCTCCACCAATTTTGGCGTTAACCGTGTAGAGTTTGTCCGAACGAAATCCGTTCAGAAAATCATTGAGTTCCTGCTTTTCCATCTTACCCACAAAGCTGCGGTCGATGCCTACTTTTTCCAGTTTCTCAAACGGAATCTGGTCCATGCTCATGCGCGTTTTCTGTTCCATAATTTTTACTTTTTAAATGATTAATCAACTTCAAATACATGTTTCTCCCTGCGGTTCAGTTCAACCAAACCACGAAGGATTTTATACTTTTCTTCCGGATCTTTGATAGCATTCAACCGGAATATAGGAGTCGTTTTATCTGAGGTGTAAATGATTAGGTTGCCCAGCCCAAACAGGCGGTATATCAAAGGCCTTTCCACACGGTAATCCTTGATCCGATAGTTTTCTATAAACTCGTGTTTTCTCCGGAAAATTCCTGAATAGTACCTGAGCTCTTCAGCGTGAATTTCATATCGGATGCAGTAAACCCGAAGAACCTGATACGCCAGGTTCAGTAAAATAAACACACCCAGATAATGGGGTAACCGGTAAAGATGTAAAGTCAGTTTTGCAGGGATAAATTGAACAGGGAGTTGCTGTTTTAGAATCCCATCCATTAAAAGGATAACCGGTACTGCCAGAATTGTCAACAGGAAGGTTTCCAGATTAATCAATTGGGATGGCCTGCTTTTGAAGTAAACGGTATTTTGAATCATGATTTTTTGGATTTTTTAGTAGTTAAAGTTTTTTGTTTGGTTTGATCCGGTTGATCGGGTTGATCTGACACCGATCTATGAATGATAATTGACCGGATGTCGTTTTGTATTTTGGTCCGGTTGCGTTCCAAAACATCTGGAATGTTGTCGAACCGGTAAAAATCAGGAATAGGCACAAAGCGCTTTTCTTCGTTTTCCTGTGCTTTCACATCGACATTGATCAGGCAATTGAAATTCTTCTGGGAAATGGCTTCTCCAAAGTTGTCGGCAACCTGACCCACCATATAGCCTTGTGGTAATGTGGCAATCTTTCCTTCCGGCACCAGAAAGTCGAGCTGTGTGGAGAATGTGGAGGATTGGACATTCCGGTTGATGTTGACCGATTGCCGTTCCTGAAGGATTTTGCCCATCCGCCCCTGAATAAACCTTGCAGTTTCTCCGGCTGCCTGACCTGAAAACACATTGCCGATGTTGCTGGTGATCGCGTTTGCCTGTTCTTTTCCGTAATCACGGATCAATTGGTCAATGGTTTGAACTCCCAGCAAGGTTGAAATCCGGTTGCTCCGCGCCGTGGCAATCAACGTATCTAGTCCCCGGAAGTAAATGGTAGGCAGCTCATCAAAAATCAGCGAAGATGGTTGCTGTCCCTTTTTGTTGATGACCTTCAGCATCCTGGTAATATAAAGCGATAAAACAGCCCCATACATTTCAACTCTTAATGGATTATTGGCAAGGCAAAGGATTTTGGGTGATTCAGGGTTGTTGATGTCTAGTGAAAAATCATCGCCTGAACAGATCCAGTAAATCTCAGGACTGATGATCTTGGAAATAGCAATCTTCAGGCTTCCGAGCTGTCCTTCCAACTGCTCGCTGGCTCCGCGTTTGTGGGCATTGATAAAAGGATTGATGATATTCGCGACATCTTTTTCCTGCTCCATCACCGCAAATAGATCATCGTAATCCATTTGCAGCAATTCGATGGCATGTGGCAAAGTACAGAATTGACCATCCTTGTATTTTTTCAAAAACCAGATCACGGCGGCAAAAAAGGAAACGGCAGATTCGGAGAAGAACTCACCCTGCTTTCTTATCCATTCCCTGTTCAGGTTATAAAGTACCGTTCGCGAAGATTCAAAGGCATCGATTGGACTTTCCATCCACTCCGGTGCCAATGGGTTGCACCTGTAGGATTTTTGGATGTTCTCAAAATTAATCACGTAGAACCGGCTTGATTCCGGGAGCTTTCCGCTTTTCCTGGCTTTCAGAAAATGGTTGTAAGTAACCATCGATAAATCCGGATACTTAAAATCATAAACGCACATCGAAAAACCCTTTTTCAGGTGCTGCCGGATAAAAGGCAGCACTACTGAAAAGGATTTGCCGGAACCGGGTGTTCCAATAACCATCGTCGCCCTAAATGGGTTGACAATGTTGATCCAGCCTTCCTGCTGTTGGTCTTTGTAGAGATACCTTGTCGGCAGGTTCACCGAATATTCGTTTTCCTTTAGTATCTGTTCCTGCGGAAAACTCTCGTTCTCCACATTAAACCGATCTTTCATCAAATTGACGTTGATCAGCTTGGAGATGTTGTCAAATCCGATGTTCAACAGAACAAAGCCAAAGAAAGTCAGGGTCAGATAAGATACAGGATAAGATTTAAACAGGACCAGGCTTCCCCAATACAGAATCAGACCGGTCACCACCTGCGCGACAATGGAAGAAACGGTGAGTTCACGATCCTTATGGGCTTTGGTTCCCACACAAGTTATGGCCAGAAACACCAGGCAAACGGTTTTTGATTTATAAACATTTGCCAGAAATGTCAGGTTTTGCAGTTTGGCTATCAGCGGATGAAAAGCCGGAATGTGTAACCCGTGCATGGTAAAGTAACCCAACTGGTTCAGGTACATAGATAAAAAAAGAAGTACATAGCTGAAGAACCGAAAGCCTTCATGCAATTTAACCAGTTCATGAGATTCGTGTTCCATTTTCAGGGTATAAAGCCCTGCGTCCCCTTTCGGGGAATCGCAGGAAGCAGGATAAAGAAACGTGTGTGGTTTATGATTGAATTTTCCTCTCGCTTGATTTATTTCAGGGATCTGGCTTTAAGGATATCCTTGTTTTTCAGGTTGAAGGTGAGTTTTCGGCCAGTATTGCCCAATGCTTTTTCATTGAGTTCGATCTTCAGGATACGCTGATCCGGAATAGTCATTTTTTCGATTACGAATACTTCCCGAACTGTAACTTCTCCCGGAATGCGCTGCACCTTGTTCTGCTGATACTGCGGGAAAACCTGGTATTCCTGAACATTGGTTGCTTTGGCTTTTTTCTTATCGGTGATCCAGAAATTAAAACTTTCGACATCATAAGCCATATTGGTTTTGTTGGTGATCTGAAGCTCAAAAAAGAGTGCATCGTTTTTCAGGTGAATAGAATTCAACCGAATTTTAATCCCATCTTTTTCGGTTTTTCGCTTGCGAAACTGAACTTTGTGTTTATCCAGAACCTGATCGCAAAGGTCTTTCAGCAGATAATCAGGCATCATCTTACCGGAAAAAGTCATGGCTTTTTGCGAATCAAAAGTTTCAATCGGGTACGTGATCGGTGCATCGTTGCCATACTGTAATTCGAAAGAATAAATGTGATCGGCACAAACGACAGTCAGGGAGGTCGGTTTATCAAAAGGTTGCATGGCTTTCACCCGGATCAGGTTTGAAAGTTCTGGAACAACTTCTGCCTGAACAATCGAATAATCTCCAGCTTGTACATAGTTCACTTTATCT
>JACCEE011415180.1_pt1 | contig 10560 bp, 9 predicted proteins | sample 7449931 | NCBI WGS metagenome assembly JACCEE01 (sample SAMN15323457, study PRJNA562643) | freshwater metagenome | isolation source: river surface water | place: USA:Blue River Watershed | collected 2017-08-19 | reverse complement strand
GTGAAAGCCACAGGCCGGAAAAGCAAGAAATAGAATTAGTGCCGATACATAAAAAAGAAAGCCCCGCGAGATAACTGCGGGGCTTTATCTTTTTTGCTAGGTCCGTTTATGGCACATACGGGGTTGGCGCTTCAGTGTTAACGCCTGTCCCTGTAACGCTGGAGTTGTTGTTCACGTCGTTGTATACAGCATTGACAACCACCGCGGGCGTACTGCTGTTCGCCGACGCGTTCAACGCAATAGAGGAACCTGTAAAGTTAGGGTCGTCGATGTTGGTTAGAGTCAGTATCGCGTTCCCGGAAAGGACCGAGAAGTCGTGCGAGTATACATATGTCAATGGCTGGAAGTCGGTGTTGCCGCTGGTCGGTACATCCAAGGAAATGAAGGATGAATTATTGATGTCGTCTCCTATAGTGTAATTGGCGAAGTCTACCATGATCTGGAAGTTCAATACCCCTCCGTCCGGTTGGCCTATAACTGTACCGGAATAGGTTCCCTGACCAGTATAAAGTACTGCGCCAAGGCCGGAATAAGAGTTGCGTATGTCGTCCCAGGTCGTGATTGGATTTACGCTGGGCTGCGCGGCGTCCTGCGTGGCCTGGGTCACCTCGCTGTTGGTAGCGCCGGAGAGGCCGGCCAGGAGCAGGGTGGTCTGGGCCGAGTTGAAGAGGTTGGCGGTGTTCTGGCCGGACTGTTCCTCGGCGGAGAATTGGCCGCTGCCGGCCGGACTGCCGCCTTGAGGCTGGCCCTGCTGCCCTTGGCCCTGACCTTGCTGGCCAGGACCCATCTGCGGAGGGGGAGGCGGTGCAAGCTGGCCCATAAGCGCCGCGGCAGCCGGGCCCATGGGCTGCGGCGGGGGCGGAGGCTGCATGGGATTGCTCAGGGTAGTACCGAAACCAGGAGCGCGCAGCCAGGCGGAGCCGCCGTCGGTCTGCACTATGGCCATGCCGTTGTCCATCAGTATCACGGTGTCGCGCTGGGCAACGGGGTCTACGAAGCCCACCACGGTGGTGCCGCGTATACCTATGGTGCCGACGGAAAGTTTCACCTTCATCTTCTCGGGGTCTTTGCGCGCCACCTTGCCGGTGACGAAGCGGAAAGCGCCCTTAACGATCTTGGCCGAGACCTTGCCGGCGCCGGTGGCCGGGTCGTAGACGAATTCGTCGAGGACCATGTCGCTGTTGGGACCGAGCGTGAACACGGTCTCGTCGGCCAGCAGCACCTGCAGGCGGCCATTGTCGTCGGTGGTGACGTGGTCGTTAAGGTAGAGCGGCTTGCCGCTCTGCACTATGCGGCCGACGGCCTCGCCCTGCGACACGGCCTTTACCATGCCGCTTACGGCGGCCGCCGCGCCTATCTGCGTGAGCGCCGCGCCGGCCGGAGCCGCCGCCGCGAGGAGGAGAATGAGGACCTTTACCATATGCCGGCCTCCCACTTGTAGTTGAACAGCAGCGTGCCCTTGTCGCTGTTGTATGTGTAGTTGGTTATATTGGAACTGTCGCGCAGGTGCTCGTAGCCCAGCGTGACGGTGAGGTTCTTAAGGCTCTTGGCCGCCAGGCTGCCGGGCAGGCCCAGCGTCAGCGAGCCCTTCATGATGGTGTCGCGGCGGCGGGTGCCCGGGTCCACCAGGGCGTCGGCCCGGCGGTAGGCGTCGCGGCTGAGCTGCGCCGACGTGAGCAGGAACATCCCGCGGCTCAGCAGCCACGAGTGGCGCAGCGACGCGCCGAGCGTGTCGTAGGCGTAGTAGCCCTTCCGCGCGTCCTTGGCCCCGACGGAGACCTCGGCCTCGAGCTGCGAAGAGGGACCGAATATGCGCGAGAGGCCCAGCGCGTAGTACTGCTGCGAGCCGGTGCGCTGCCAGTTGGCCGCGGCCTCCGGCGTTACTATGAACTTCTGGTCGAGGAACCTGGCCTCGGCGTAGGCCGAGTAGTTCCAGCTGAGCCTGCGGTCCAGCCGCAGCGAGGCGCCGGCGTTCTGCAGGAAGCTGGAGTTGTCGAGGTAGACGTTGTCGTATACCAGTTTGGGGGTCAGCGTGGTCCGCGGCGAACGCAGCCGCACGCCGGCGGCGGCGGAGAGGGCTCCCAGGCTGATGTCGGTGAGGTTGCGCTGGTCGGCGCGGTAGTACACGCCGGAGAGGAACAGTTCGTTCTTGCTGTTGGCCGCGAACGGGCGCTTAAGCTCGGCGTTGGCCGCCGTTATCAGCGAGGCGTCGCCGCGCCGCTTGTTGAGGCCGGTGAGGGGGAAAACCGAGCCCAGCGCCATGACCTCGTCGGAGGCCGGCGCGGAGTTGCGGTTGGAATCGTAGGAGGCGCCGACGGTGAAAGAGCCGGAGGCCGTCAGCAGCCTGCTGCGGCGGGCTATCATCTTGAGATAATTGTCGGCCTCGGCGCGCAGGGCCGGGGGAAGGCTGGCGCCCTTGAGGGTCTCCAACTCGGCCTTGGACTCGCCGAGGTCGTCCATGCGGTAGAGCACGGCGGCGTGGAACAGCCTTATGTCGTCGAGCGCCGGGTTTATCATCAGCATGCGCTCAAGCGTGGCGGCCGCGCCCTTGAGGTCGCCGCGGCGCACCTGGGTGCGGGCGTACTTGTAATTCAGCGCGGGGTCGTCCGGGTTAGCCATCACGTCGGAGAAGTTCACGTCCTCTCCCTCGTCGGCCGCGGCGGCGCGCGCCTGCTCGGCCGCAAGGGCGGCCTCGCCGCCCTGCGTTATGGCCTCGGCCGGTTTCTGGGCCTCGGCGCCGAGGTCCACGGCCTGCGCCGGGACCGCTAGCGAGAACAGAACTGGAAATAGGAACGAGCAAACCCCTGAATATTTCTTGTTGTCCATTATTTCAATTCTAGCATATGTCGTCCTTTTGGCAGGGAGGCCGGAAATCTGGTATCGTTGTTCCTTATGAAAGAAAAGCTCGGCGACGTGGCGCGCGGCGCGGCAGGCTGGTACAGGGTAAAGAGGGGGAAGTTCTACGCCCTGGCTCAGTACGCGGCGCCGCTGGCGCTGCTCCTGCTGCTGCTGGCGCTGCGCTTCTCCGGCCAGGACTGGGTGCAGCTGGTGCAGCACCGCGCCTTCGACGAGATGATGCGGCTGAACCCGCGGCCTTACCAGGCCGTGCCGGTGCGCGTCATAGATATCGACGACGAGAGCCTGGCCCGCCTGGGGCAGTGGCCCTGGCCGCGCACCACGCTGGCGCGGGTGGTGCGGCGCCTCAACGAGCTGGGCGCCGCCTCTATAGTTTTCGACGCCGTTTTCGCCGAGCCAGACCGTTCGTCGCCGGCGCGGGCAGCCGCCTCCTGGCCTTCCACGCCGGAGGCCGAGCGCCTTAAGGCCGCGGCCGCGCGCCTGCCCGACAACGACGAGGCCTTCGCCGCCGCCATGAAAGGCGCCGGCGTGGTGATCGGTTTCGCGCTGACTGGCCAGAAGAACGCCGCCATGCCGCGCATGAAGGCAGCCATGGCCACGGCCGGCGACGACCCGGCGCGGTACCTGGAGGAATACGCCGGCGCCGTGGTGAACATCCCGGCGCTGGAGAAGGCCTCCGCTGGCAACGGGAATTTCGGCTTCCAGCTGGAGGCCGACGGCGTGGTGCGCCGCGTGCCGCTGCTGTTCAAAAAGGACGGCGCGGTGCTGCCGGCCCTTTCGCTTGAGGCCCTGCGCGTGGCGCAGGAGGTCCCCGGCTTCGCGGTTAAGTCCTCCGGCGGCAGCGGCGAGATAGGCGGTCATACCGGCATAGTGAAGATAAAGGTGGGGGACATAGTGATACCCACTGACGGCAGCGGTAAGGTATGGGTGTACTTCACGCGCTACGCGCCGCAGCGCACGGTGCCGGTCTGGAAGATCTTCGAGAAGGATTTCAGCCCCGACAGCATACGCGGCAACGTGACTTTCATAGGCACCAGCGCCGCCGGCCTTAAGGACCTGCGCGTGACCCCGCTGGACCCGGCGCTGCCCGGCGTGGAAGTGCACGCCAACCTGGTGGAGCAGGCGCTGCAGGGGAAGTTCCTCAACCGGCCCGACTGGGCCGAAGGCGTGGAGGCGGCCTACATGCTGCTCCTGGGCCTGCTCCTGGCGCTGCTGCTGCCGCGCTTCGGCGCGATGAGGTGCGCCATGGCTGGCGCGGCCGGCGTGGCGCTGGCCCTTTACGCCAGCTGGAAGGCTTTCACCGGTTACGGCTACCTGCTGGACCCGGTGTTCCCCGTGCTCTCGGTGCTGGCCGTCTACATGGTCTCGTCGCTGATAAATTACCTGCGCAGCGAGACCGAGCGGCGCCAGGTGCGCAGCGCCTTCAGCCGCTACATGCACCCGAAGATGGTGGAAGAGCTGGCCAAGCATCCCGAGAAGCTCACCCTCGGCGGCGAGACCCGCGAGATGACCATACTCTTCTGCGATATTCGCGGCTTCACCACGATCTCCGAGCAGTACGACGCGCACGGCCTGACCACCGTGATAACCCGCTTCCTCACGCCCATGACGGACATCATCATGCAGCGCATGGGATACATAGACAAGTATATCGGCGACTGCATAATGGCCTTCTGGAACGCGCCCTTGGACGACGCGGACCACGCGGCCAACGCCTGCGAGTCCGCGCTTACCATGCAGGAGACCCTCGCCGCGCTGAACGAGAAATGGAAGGCCGAAGCCGAGGCCGAGGGCCGCAAGCATCTGCCGATAAACATCGGCGTGGGCCTTAACAGCGGTCCCTGCTGCGTCGGCAACATGGGTTCCGAGCAGCGCTTCAACTATTCCGTGCTGGGCGACGACGTGAACCTGGCCTCGCGTCTGGAAGGCCAGTCCAAGGCCTACGGCGTTGGCATCATCATCGGCCCGCTCACCCGCGAGAATGCCCCGGGCTTCGCCGCGCTGGAACTGGACCTCATAAAGGTTAAGGGCAAGACCCGCCCGGTGCGCATCTTCGCGCTGCTGGGCCGCGCCGACATGGCCGACGACGGGGATTTTAAAAAGCTGGAGGCCGACCACAAAGCCATGCTGGACGCCTACCGCGCCAGGGACTGGGACGCCGCCGGCAAGGCCCTGGCCGCCTGCCGCGCCCACAAACTCTTCGACCTGCACAAGCTCTACGACATGTATGAAGAGCGCATAAAGTCCTACCGCGCCGACCCGCCGCCCCCCGACTGGGACGGCTCCTACACGGCCACGTCCAAATAACCGCTGACCGCCGGCATTGCCGGCGGTCTTTTTTTGCCACTGGCGGGGCGGGTAAATGGTAAAATTGGGGGATGAGAGAATTCGACGCGGTCATTAAGGCGGCGCTGAAGGAAGACATAGGCTCGGGCGACGTTACCACCCGGTTCTTCGTGCCGCTGGGCTCGCGGTTCTACGGAGAGATGCGCGCCAAGGACACCGGCGTGCTGTGCGGCCTGCACGTGGCGGCCCGCGTCTTCGAGCTGGCGGCCAAAGGCTCCAAGGTAAAATTCGTAAAGAAGGACGGCGACCGCATAAAGAAGGGCGACGTCCTGATGAAGATAGAAGGCCCGGCCTCCATACTCACCGCCGAGCGCACCGCCCTGAATTTCCTGCAGCATATGAGCGGCGTGGCCACCAGGGCCGCGCTTTTCGCCTCCGTCATAAAGCATCCCCGCACAAAAATTTACGACACGCGCAAAACCCTGCCCGGCCTGCGCATGGTGGAAAAGTACGCCGTGCGCTGCGGCGGCGCGCGCAATCACCGCCTGGGCCTGCACGACATGGCGATGATAAAGGACAATCACGTGGCCTTCGCCGGCGGCAGCCCCGCCGTGCTGGCGGAGCGCATAGCGGCCATGCGCCGCGCCAGGCCCGGCCTCAAGATAGAGATAGAGGCGCAGGACCTGGCGCAGGTAAAGGCCTTCCTGCCGCTGGGCGCCGACGTGCTGATGCTCGACAACATGGATCTCGCGGCTATGAAGAAAGCCATAGCCGTCATACGTTCTTATAAAGGCAAGCTGCCCGAGGTGGAGATCTCCGGCGGTGTGGACCTTAAAATGGCCGCGCGCTATTCGCGGCTTGGCGCCGACCGCATTTCGGTCGGTTCCATAACCAGCGGCGCCAAACCGCTGGACATCTCTTTTGAAGCGAGGATAAAATGAACACCTGCGCCCCTTTGAAGATCGACACCCTGCCGGGCATAACCAAGATAGTCTGCCTCGACGAGGCGGATTCCACGCAGGCCGTGGCCCGCGAGTTCGCGGTGGAAGGCAGCATGGAGAAGACCCTGGTTATTGCCGACGTGCAGACCGCCGGGCGCGGCCGCCTGGGCCGCGAGTGGGAGTCTGGCTGCGGCGGGCTGTACATGACGCTCATACTCAAGCCTGAGACCGGCCTGAAGTACCTGCCCGAGCTCAGCGTGCTGGCCGGCGAGGCCGTGGCCGCCGCCGTCGCCGGGCTTTACGGCATAAAGACCCGCATAAAGAAGCCCAACGACGTGTACGCCTGGCACCCGCGCCGCCGCAAATGGCTGAAGATAGCCGGCATACTTACAGAATCCTCGTCGATAAACCGCGCCCCGAGCTGGCTGCTCCTGGGCATAGGCGTGAACCTGAACAATACCGTGAAGCTGGAGACCGGGGTCAGCGTTAAAGCCATAAAGGGCGCCGCGGTTTCCCGCGAGGAATTCCTGGAACATTTCTTCGGCGCCTTCTGGAACAATTATGCCGCCTGGGAGTACGCCAGCCAGGCCAAGAGCAGCTGATGGACGCCGCGCGGGTCAAGGCCATAGCCCTGGCCGCAGGGGCCTCCGCCGCCGGCATAGCCCCGGCCGGCGACCTGGAAGAGTTCCGCCGCTATACCGAGGCCGTCACCATCATCCCCGACGGGCTCGGCTACCTGAAGAGGGACCCGCTTAAAAGGAAGAGCGTAAAGAAATGGGACCCGGCCGCGAGGTCGGTGCTGATGTGCGCTTTCCGCTACTGGACGCCTGACATGGATTACGGCGCGCGCCTGGCCGCCGCCGGCAGCCCGGCCTTCTTCCTTGGTTCCACCGGCCGCCGCGCCGGCCAGAGCGAACTGCTCGCCGCGCCCGGCGCCAGGATCTCGCGCTACGCGCTTTGCCGCGACTACCACCTGACCGTGAAGGAAAAACTCGCCGCGATGCTGGCGGCCATAAAAGCCGAGGAGCCGTCGGCGGAGGGGAAGACCTTCTGCGATACTTCCGCGGTGATGGAGAAGGAACTGGCGCGGCTGGCCGGCATAGGCTTCCGCGGCAAGAACACGCTGATACTTTCCAGGGAGCTCGGCAGTTATATCTTCCTCGGCGGCATTTCGCTCAACCTGGCGCTGGCGCCGGACGCGCCGACGGAGGATTCCTGCGGCCGCTGCGAGCAGTGCGTGAAGGCCTGCCCGACCAAGGCGCTGAAGGACGGCCGCCTGAACGCCGGGCGCTGCATCTCCTACTGGACCACGCAGTCGAAATGGAAGATCCCCGAGGAGGCCGCGCGCCGCTCCGGCGGCTTCGCCTACGGCTGCGACCTCTGCCAGGAAGCCTGCCCAAATAACAAAGCCCCGGGCCGCGCGGCCCCGGGCTTCGAACCCATAAAATAGAAAAGGGAAGCCGGAGCTTCCCTTTCCGTCCGGAGTGCGGAGGTTATTTCTTCGCCAGGCCGTTCTTCACGGCTTCCATCAGGTCGTCGGTGTTGAACGGCTTGGTGAGGAAGGCCGCCACCTGCGAGAAGCGCTGGAACATCGTCCTCGAGGGCTCTAGGGCGGAGAGAACGATGATGGGCATCTTGCCCAGGTCGGGGTCCTCGGAGATCTGCGAGGCCAGCGAATAGCCGTCTATGCCGGGCAGCATCACGTCCAGCACCAGCAGCTCGGGCTTATAGGAGCGCAGGGTGTCGAGCACCTCGCGGCCGTTGTCGCAAACCTTCACCTGGTGGCCGAGCGACTCGAGCGTGTACTGCACGAGGCTGGATATTTCCGGGTCGTCGTCAACTACAAGTATCTTGTTCCCCATATAGTGCAATTTTACACTTTGGCCAGTTAGTTGTAAAGCCGGAACGCCGCGGCGCCTGCGCGGAACGGGGCGTTGCTTTTCTCGAAAGCCTCTATCACCGCGTCGGGCGAGGCGCCCGCCTGCAGCATGTTGTAGAGGTCGCCGGAGCCGGTCATCTTGCGCATCTCCTCCGGCTTCATCACGAAATCCTTGCCGTTGTACTTGTGCAGCAGGTAGGCGGCGCGGGCGAAGACGTCCAGCGCGCGCACGGCGGACTTGTCGGTGATCTCTATTCGTACGCCCTCGCAGGGCTTGCCCTCGTAGACGTCCTTGGACGGAGTGAGCGCGAGCTTGTGGAACTTTACGCCGGGCAAATGCGCGGCGTTGAGTTTGCGGGCTATCTTGCCGGCCTTCATCCACGGCGCGCCGAACCACAGGAAGGGGATGTCCGTGCCGCGGCCGACGGAGACGTTGGTGGCCTCGAAGCAGCCCAGGCCGGGGTACAGGGTCTCGGCGTCCACGTTGCGTATGTTCGGCGAGGGATTTATCCAGACCACGCCGGTCTGGTCGAAGAACATGGAACGGTCCCAGTTCTCCATCTTGACGACGGTGAGGTCCAGTTTCAGGCCTTTCCAGGCCTTGTGGAACTGGGCCATCTCGCCGGCGGTGAAGCCGTGGCGGGCCGGCACCGGGAAATAGGCGGTGAAGGCGCTGATGCCCTTATCCAGTACAGGTCCTTCGACACGGCCGCCGATGGGGTTGGGCCTGTCTAAGACCATGAAAGGCAGGCCGGCCTTGTCGGCTTCCTCCATCGCGTAGCCCATCGTAGTGAGATAGGTATAGAAGCGCGCGCCTATGTCCTGTATGTCGAACACCAGAACGTCGAGGCCTTTGAGCATCTCCGGCGTGGGGCGCTGTTTGCCCTTGCCGTAAAGACTGAACACCGGCGCGCCGGTGACAGGGTCGGTGGAACTCTCTATGTAGACGCCGCCCTCCTCGGTGCCGCGGAAGCCGTGCTCCGGCGAGAAGATGGCCGCCAATTTGAAATTGCCGGCCCGGCTGAAGACATCCACGGCGTTCACGCCGTTCTGGTCCACCGAGGTCTGGTTCGTGATCAGCCCGACGCGCTTGCCGGCCAGCTGTTTAAAGCCGTCCCGCTCCAGCACGTCCAGGCCGGTAAGCGTCAACTGCGCAGCCGCTGCCGGCCAGGCGGCCAGCCAGCAGGCCAGGGCGAAAAAGCAGCCTGTCCCCTTTATTCTCATAGCGGAAATCCCTCCGGAAAAAGTAGCCTGTCCCCTTTTATATCGTCTGCTCTTTGAGGAGCAGGATGTACATCTGGCCGGGGTCCCAGAGTTTGAAGGCGAAGGTGGTGGACTTCTTGCCGTTGCCGGCGTAGAAGTCCACGCGGCCGGGGCCTTTTATGGCGCCGCCGGTGTCCTGGCAGAAGACGAAGCGGCCGTCGGGCTTGCGGCCCAGCAGCTTGCCGTCCGCGTCCACGTCGGGGGCGGAGTCCACCTTCATGAAGGCCAGCGCGCCCATGGGGATCAGCGAGTTGTCCACGGCCACCGAGCGCCAGCCGGTGAGCGGCAGGCCGTAGGTGCCGGTGGGGCCTTCCTCGGGGTCGGCCGGCTGCTCCAGCCTGAAGAAGACGTAGCGGCGGTTCATGCTGAGGATCTTCCTTACCATGTCGGGATGTTCGTCGAGGTACTTCTGGCCCTTCTCGGGGCTTATGCCCTCGCGCGGCAGGGCGCCGGCCTCTATCAGCGCGGTGAGCCAGCCCTTGAACTTGAGGCTGTTGGTGGCGGCGAACTTGGCCTTTATCACGCGCCCGTCAGGCAGCGCCAGCCGGCCCGAGCCCTCGGTGTGCAGGTCCATCACGTCGGCCCAGGTCTTGAAATAGGCCAGTTCCAGGCCCTTGTTCTCAAGCGCCCCGCCGAAGTCTATCTCCTCGCGGGTCATGTAGGGCACCAGCGCGCCCTTCATCAGGCGGCCGGTCAGCTTCTCGCCCTTGAACTTCTCGTTGAACTCCTCGAGGTTGATCGTAACGAGGTCGTCGGGCTTGGCGTATATCGGTATCTTATAGGGGTCGCCGTAATTCAGGCTGGCCTCTATGGTGGGCTCGTAGTAGGAACTGAACACCACGGTGCCGGTGGAGTCGCGGCCGGCCATCTGGTAAACGTCGAACTTCTGCCTCACCTGCGCGTCGAGCTGCTCGGGGGTGGGGGTGGATTCCAGTATGCGGATCAACTCGTCCGTGGCGGCGGCCAGTTCCTTCGAGGTGACCTTGCGGCCGCCGAAGGTGTAGGCCGGGATGTCGGCCTTGAGGCCTTTGAAATAGTCGCGGTTCAGGCGGGCGGCCTTGAGCAGCGTTTGCAGGCTGTCGCCGTCGGCGAAGGCCGGGGCGGCGGCAGACGGGAGGAAGGCGGCTTCGGCGGGCTTGGGCGCGGCGCCGGGGCAGGGCGGGCAGGTGACGCAGGCCGTCTTCCTGGCGCCGGTGGCGCAGCCGGCCAGCAGTACGGCCGAGAATATGACCAAAGTTAATTTTTTCATGAGCTGTCTCCCGTTAGTCCCGGCCCCATGGAACGGGGCCGGCCGGACACCCCGGCGTAAGCGGCCAGGCCGCCCCCCGGAGAGTT
>JACCEE010010786.1_pt1 | contig 10560 bp, 9 predicted proteins | sample 7449931 | NCBI WGS metagenome assembly JACCEE01 (sample SAMN15323457, study PRJNA562643) | freshwater metagenome | isolation source: river surface water | place: USA:Blue River Watershed | collected 2017-08-19 | reverse complement strand
GCAGCGACAACGGAAGTTGTACCAAGATCGTGGCCGTACATAATCATTGCCATGATGATGAGAAATCCTGGAGCAATTAGCTTGACCACATTTGTGCTGTGACGACCCGACTTCTCTTTACGAGCAAACAGATAGCTAGCCCACAAGATCATAAGTAACTTAGCAAATTCGCTGGGTTGAACGTCGAAAAATTTGAGATTGATCCAGTTGGTATTTCCATTCACGGTCTTGCCAAGTCCTGGAATTAAGAGCAGCCCAAGAAGTGCGATAGAGGCAACAAGTCCGATACGGCCAATGATTTCCCATCGGACTATGGATAACTTAGAAAGATACGCTGCAAGTGGGATAGAGATTGCAACGAAGAGAAGTTGACGAATAACGATGGATGCAGCGCTACCTTGAGTATCAATTGCTCTGATAGATGAGGCAGAAAAGACCATGATCAAGCCGATGAAGGTGAGAGCGCCAGCACTAACCAGCAACATATAGAGATGATTTACTGGCTTTGCCAAAAATGTCGAAGCGGTCTTATTAGCCATTGATAACAACCTTCTCAACCGCATCTTTAAATCTATCTCCGCGATCGCCGTAGGAGATGAATTGGTCCATTGATGCGCATGCAGGAGCCAAAAGGACGGTATCTCCAGAAAGTGCTTTCGCATGAGCTGCGCGCACAACTTCTTCCATCAAAGAATTACTTGCTCCACCTTTTACGTAATCCGCAGGCGCATCCACACGAATTAACTCGATATGTGGCGCCTTCTCACTTAACTCTTTCGCAATCAGTTCTCGATCTTCACCGATAAGTATTGCAACTCTGACACGAGATTTGATGCGAGCAACGAGTTCATCCATGGCAGCACCTTTTGCTAATCCCCCAGCAACCCAGATGACTGAGAGCGCTGACATGATTGAGGCAGAAGCGGCATGAGGGTTGGTTGCCTTTGAATCATTGATCCATGTGATGCCATCTTTTTCACATACTTTTTCGATGCGATGGCGACCAGGTGTGAACTCTTGAATCGCTGAGCGAATAGCTTCATGTGATGTTCCCACGGTGCGAGCAAGACCAGCTGCGGCCAATGTATTTGAAACGTTATGTGGAACGGTTGGCGACACTTCAATAAGTTCAGAAATCATCGCAGCTTCTTGCGGATCTGCAACGAAGGCACGGTCGACCAGAAGTTCTTCGACTACTCCGATTTCACCGGGTGCCGGAGTATCGAGTGAGAAGAAGACTTTACGTCCTTGCCAGTGCGTAGTGCGAGAGACGATTTCGCCATCTTCTGCATTGAGAATCGCTGTACTGGATTTATCGAGGATTGATAACTTAGCTTTTGCGTAGGCATCAAATGAGCCATGCCAATCCACGTGATCTTGTGCGATATTGAGAATTGCTGAAGATACGAATTGGGCATCTTCTAACCAATGTAGCTGGAATGAGGAAAGTTCGAGAACAAGAAAGTCGTGGTTTTCAATAGAATCAACAGTCTCAATCACTGTTGTACCGACATTGCCGCAAGCAACTGTGCGAAATCCTCCGCTACGTAGCATTGCGGCTGTGAGTTCGACTGTCGTTGTCTTGCCGTTGGTGCCTGTGAGTGCAATCCATTTCTGACCTGCGGGCTTAAGACTCCAGGCAAGATCAACCTCGTTAATCAGAGCAATCCGTGCAGCGCGTGCAGCTAGCACAACAGGATGATCTTCGCGCCATCCGGGAGAAACTAATAAGAGATCAAAGTTGGAGAAATTAACTGTATCTGGTGTGATGACTGTGAAACTTTCGAGCGAGGATACTTTTTCATCGACAAGAGTGACTACTGATCCTCGTTTTTCTAAAGCACGCGCACAAGCAGCACCCGTAACACCTGCACCTGCAACGAGGATTCGTTTGCCATCGAGGTTTGTATAGAGAGCTTGTGCCATGAGAGTTTTAGCTTGCTACCCATTGTGTATAGAAAAGCCCAAGGCCAAGGGCAACGCTAAGTCCGGCGATGATCCAGAAGCGAAGCACGATTGTGACTTCGCCCCAGCCCATAAGCTCGAAGTGATGTTGCAGCGGAGCCATCTTAAAGAGGCGTTTTCCACCAGTAATTCGGAAGTAGAGCACTTGTAGTGCAACCGAAAGAGTAATGATGACGAAGAGTCCGCCCAGTGGAATCAACAAAAGCTGAACACGAAGGGAGGCAGCTAGTCCTGCAAGCGCTCCACCGAGAGCAAGTGATCCAGTATCTCCCATAAAAATCTTTGCAGGAGATGCGTTCCACCAAAGGAAGCCCGTACATGCACCAGCAAATGCTGCGGCAAGAACTGCGAGGTCAAGTGGATCGCGCACGTTGTAACAGTTTGCTGAAGCAGTAACTGCGCAGCTCTGACCGAATTCCCAGACGCCAATGAGAACAAATGCCAAGAAAGTCATGACTGATGCACCAGTGGCTAAGCCATCAAGTCCATCGGTGAGGTTCACGCCATTACTTGTTGCAGTAACCATGAGAGCAATCCAAATGACAACAAGTACAACTCCGAGAGTGATGCTTGTATCGCGCACAGTTGAGAGATTGAGCGAAATGGGGGTTAGCCCATCCTTATCTGGAAAACGAGTTCCGAGATAACCAAAGATTGAGGCGAAGAGCACTTGCCCCAAGATCTTCTGTTTGCCGCTGATACCACGAGAGTTCTGACGAGAGATTTTCATGTAATCATCGAGGAAGCCCACAAAACCAAGGCTGATGACAAGTCCGAGGATCAGTACTGCCGATGTTGAGATAGCACTTTGGGTGACAGCGTGTGCCACAAGATAGGCAACAAGTGAAGCGAAAATAATAATGAGGCCACCCATTGTTGGTGTACCGCGTTTGGTGTGATGCGTGGATGGTCCGTCATCACGAATAATCTGACCGTAGCCGCGACGGGCTAAAGCTTTAATTAGTGCTGGGGTTCCAAAGAGGGATAGGAAGAGAGCGAGAGCTCCGGCAATCAAAATCAGCTTCATGCGTTCTCTTCACTCGCTTTCATTTTTTCCATCCACTGTGCAGAAATTGAATCTGCCAGCTCTTCGAGCTTCTCTGATCGCGACGCTTTTACTAATGCAACATCTCCGGGATTGATATTGGCTGCAACACTGAGTGCCTCAGCCTTATCAGCGCAGAGATGAACAGAGGTGGCGCTATCTGCTGCAATCTTTGCTCCATACATTGGGGCTCCAACACAGACCAGATGATCGATTCCAAGTTCTGAGGCAAGGGTGCCAACACCTGCGTGATCGGCATCTGATGACTCGCCGAGTTCATTCATTTTTCCTACAAATGCCCACGACTCTCCCCCGCGCTCCTGCGCAAAGAGGACCAAAGTCTGCAAGGCCGCTGCCATCGCTTCTGGGCTGGCGTTATAAGCATCATTGATCAGAACGAGTGAAGGTAGTTCGTGAATTTCCATACGCCACTTGGCGGCAGATTCGGCAGTCGAAAGACCGCTAGCGATTTGATCAAGAGAGAAACCAAGGACAGTTGCAACGGAAGCTACAGCAAGAGCGTTAGCTACTTGATGCAACCCAACAATGCGTAATCCGACTGCGCTACGTCCTTCAGGAGTAACGAGATCAAAATGTGCACGGCCTTCGCGGACTTCAATATCAGTAGCGCGAATATCGCAATCAGCACCTTCACCGAAGGTGATGTTCTTACCCTTATGAAGCGCTGCCATCTTTGGAGTGAATTCGTCGTACGTTCCTAGAATTCCAATTCCTTCGGCGTGAAGAGAGCTGATGAGTTCTGATTTAGTTTCAGCAATTGCTTCTACAGAACCGAATTCACCAAGGTGGGCAGTTCCAACCTTGAGGACAAGACCGATATTCGGTTGTGCGATAGAGCAAAGGTGCGCGATATCGCCCTTGTGGCGCGCACCCATTTCAACGATGCAGTATTTGGTCTCTTCGGTGCAGTGAAGCAGAGAAAGCGGAGCGCCGATTTCATTATTGAAGTTTCCATGTGGTGCAACAGTTGGTGCAGCTGAGGAGAGGACTGCTGACAATAACTCTTTCGTAGTTGTCTTTCCTTGTGAGCCTGTAATTCCAATAACGGTGAGGTTGAGCAAATTACTGCGGACATGTTGTGCGAGCTTGCCTAGCGCTGCGACAACATCAGAGACCACGATGTGCGGACCTTCAACTGTCTTAGTTGAGAGAGTCAGAACTGCGCCATGGGATCGAGCATCAGCTACAAAGTCGTGGCCATCTACTTTCTCGCCTTTGATTGCCAAGAAAAGTGAACCGGGTATTGCCTCCGAAGAGTTAATAACGGCTGCTTCTGTAACCGTGACATCTTCACCGTGGAGAGTTCCTTGAATAACAGATGCGATTTCAGATGCCTTCATTGCAATCATGGCTTGGCCTCAATTGCTTGTGCCAACGCAATGCGATCATCGAAGGGCGACACTACGCCTGCCACTTCTTGTCCGGTTTCATGTCCTTTGCCTAGAACCAAGACAGTGTCTCCATCAGAAGCGAGTGCAACGGCTGCGCGAATTGCATCGCCGCGATCTTCAATGATTTGAGACGGTGCGCTATAGGCAAGTGCGGCAGTCATCTGAGAAAGTATCTCGCTTGGCGATTCAGAACGTGGATTGTCGCTGGTAAAGATTGCAATATCAGCGCCTTGCAATAACGCTGCACCCATAAGCGGACGCTTGGAAGAATCGCGGTCTCCCCCGCAACCAAGAACAGCAATAATTTTGCCTGTCGTAAATTCGCGAGCTGCTGCAAGCACATTACTTACAGCATCTGGTGAATGAGCGTAATCGACTAGTGCTGCGTAGCGCTGACCAAGGGAAACTGATTCAAGACGACCTGGTGCACCAGATAGCGTTGGGATAACTGCTGCAAGTTCTATGGGATCAATTCCGCATTCAACGGCGATAGCGACAGCAAGCAAAAGGTTATCGAGGTTATATCCACCGAAGAGTCGGGTGCGCGATTCAATCAAGATTCCGCCTGCGCCACGAATACTAAATTCAATTCCACGTGAAACGTTGTGAGTCTCTGTGAAGTGCCAGGTAGCTTCTCTATTTGCTCGCGAGACAGTCGTAACGGGAATCGCTGCCTCGGTAGCAAGGCGTTGACCGTATGGTGAATCTATATTGATGAATCCTTGTGCGGCATATTCAGAGGTAAAAAGTTGCGCTTTGGCTGCAAAGTACGAATCCATATCGTGGTGAAAATCTAAATGATCCTGAGAAAGATTGGTGAAGGCAACGATTGAGAAGTGGCTACCTTTCATTCGCTTTAAAGAAAGTGCGTGGCTGGAAACTTCCATGACTAGATGGCGCATATGACGTTCGCGCATGACAGCGGCAAGTGCTTGAAGCTCAGCTGCCTCAGGTGTTGTGCGTGAACTCTTGACAACCTCTGCACCGATGCGCGTTTCAACAGTGCCAATAAGTCCGGTCTCGCGGCCAACTGCTTCGAAGATTTGGTAGAGCAGAGTTGAAACCGTGGTCTTTCCATTAGTTCCGGTAATTCCAATGCTCACAAGATCGCGCGTTGGATATTTGTACAAAGAGGAAGCAGCAAGTGCTCCTGCAGTACGGACATCCTTGACAACAAGGGTTGGAATCCCAGCACAGTGAACAAGACCTGCTTCATCAGTTAGGACGGCAACCGCTCCACGCTTTATCGCTGCTTGAACAAAGGTCGCACCATGAACATGTGCTCCAGGAATTGCAAGAAAGAGATCGCCTGCTTCAACATCTGAATCAACATGGGTTACACCAGTAAATGTGACATTGCCGCCGTGCAGAGATGCACCTATCAACTGCGCCGTATCTTCGAGGGTCGCATTAAACGGTGCGAGTGGGCGAATCATTGCTTCTTTGCACTTACCTGTGTTGCACGAGCTCGAGTAAGTTCAGACTTTGTAAGAGCAACAGGAAGCACCTTGGTGCCAGTTGGCGCAACGTGCTCTGATTGAAGAACGAAAGTCATTACTTTCTTAAATACAGGCCCACCGAGTGAACCGCCGTAGTGGCCATTACGTGGATCTTGCAAAGTAACGCTGATGACATAGCGAGGAGCATCTGCAGGAGCAAAACCAATAAAAGATGCGGTGTAACCGCTGTAGCGACCTGTCTTCTGGTCGTATCTCATCGCAGTACCAGTTTTGCCTGCGACGCGATATCCAGGAATAGCTGCACTTGGCGCAGTTCCTTGGGCAGATACAACGCTCTCCATCATAAGGCGAAGTTTGATTGCAGTATCTTCGCTAACTACGCGCACACTTGAACGATTTGCAGTTGGAGTGAAGTGTCCAGATGGATCACTTGTTCCGGCAATAACTGTTGGTGAGACGCGTACGCCATTGTTTGCAATCGTTGCAAAGACGCTCGTTGCCTGCATAGCTGTTACTGAATAACCCTGACCGAATGCAACAGTTGGTGCAGTTGTTCCTGACCAGTTAGAGACGGGACGAAGCAAGCCTGCAGATTCTCCTGGAAGTCCTGAACCTGTCTTTGATCCAATTCCAAATCTAGTGAGGTAGCTATGGAGCGTGTCATTGCTCATCGTCTCGCCGACTTTGATTGTTCCGGTATTACTTGAAACAGCGAGGATTCCGGAAGATGTCAGGTGCTGAGTTGGGTGTGGTTCGTGATCGTGGAAAGGTGAACCACCACGCTTGAGCATGTAAGGCACTGTAAATACTGTAGTTGGAGTAATTGTCTTCTCTTCAAGAGCTGCAGCCATTGTCATAACTTTTCCAGTTGATCCTGGTTCGTAGACATCTTGAACAGATGGGTTGCGCATCAAAGCAAGAGGTACATTCTTTGTATTGTTTGGATTAAATGTTGGAGCCGTTGCATGTGCCACGATTGCACCAGTCTTTGGATCCATGACAATCACAGTTCCACTGACTGCGTTTGCGCTCTTGACGGCATCGGCAATCGCCTTAGATGCAACCCACTGAACATCGCGATTGATAGTCAGACGAATATTTGTTCCAGCTTTGGCTGCAACGATTTCGCGCTGTGAACCAGGGATTTCGGCTCCGTAGCCACGTGCATATGAATACTTGCCATCGGTGCCGGTGATGATTGAGTTAAGACTTGATTCGATACCTGTTGCACCAATTCCATCAGCACGAACAAAACCAACGAGTGATGAAATTAGCTGCCCTGATGGGTACTCACGAATATATGAACGTTCTGGGAAGAAACCGATGATGCGCTTATCGAAGTACTTATCCTCGAGGGCTTTGTTGTAATCGTAGATTGCTTGGGTCAATTTATCCCAGAGAGCTGGGCGACCGTTCTTAAGAACGATTGAGTACTTTCGGGTGCCTGTGATGTTCTCTTGAACATCTGCAACGGGCAGACCCAAAATTGGAGCAACAAAGTTTGCAACACGTGCAGGATCGGTAATCTGTGTCTGATCTACGACAATAGTGATTGCTGAAACGCTACGAGCAAAAGCGATGCCGTTTATATCTGTAATTTCACCACGCTGAGCTGGAATCGTGCGGGTCGACTGCATCTCATTGGCAGCCTTTTCTTGGTAATTACTGGCTTGAATTACCTGCACTCTAAAGAGCTGTGCAGCAAGGAGTGTAAAGAGAACAAAAATTCCGATAATCAAAATGTTGATGCGAGCCTTAGATAGAAGCAGATTACCCATTCGCTACACCGTCTTCAGGCGTTGTGAGATCTAGGAATACTGGAGTTTCAGATGGGCGCATTCCAAGAGCGGCAGCTGCAGCAGCTAACTTCTCGGGAGCTGCATAAGAATCAATCTGGCGATTAATTGCATCCCGTTGATCTGCTACAGCCTTCGCTTCTACCTTCAGATTGGACAGTGTGAATGCATCCTGGGCAAGAAGTGTGTTGACTCCAAGAAGTACGAGGAAGCCAGCTGCACTAACAACAGTTAAGAATGTCGCAAAGTATTTATGTGTGGCACGTGCACCAGATGAAATCTCAGGGAAGAGACCAGAGATGATCTCTGCGGTGCGCTCTGAAACCTGCTTCTTCGCCTTTGGTGCAGATTTTTTTGTAACGGGGCGAGCAGTTGAAGCTTTACGAGCGGTTGCAAGAGACATTAGGCAGCCACCCTCTCGATTGCACGGAGGCGAACTGATGCCGAGCGTGGATTGGATTCGAGCTCTTCTGCAGTTGGAGTCTCACTTGAGCGGAAGACAAGTGAGTACTTCGCTGCATATTCAGGAAGTTCGATAGGAAGGTTTCGAGGAGACTTCGATGTCGAAGCTTCTGCAAAGACTTCTTTAACGATGCGATCTTCTAGTGATTGGAATGACATCACCACAAGGCGACCGCCCACCATGAGAAGTTCAAGTGCATCAGGAAGAGCCCGAGTGATTGCACCGAGTTCGTCATTGGCCTCAATGCGAAGTGCTTGGAAAGTGCGCTTTGCAGGGTTGCCGCCTGTGCGACGAGTAGCCGCCGGAATGCTCTCTTTTACAAGAGTTGCTAATTCAGTTGTTGAATTCAATGGCGCCTTTGCGCGAGCTTTGACGATATTTTCAACGATACGAGTTGCAAACTTCTCTTCACCATAAGCGCGAAGAATCTGAACCAACTTACCTGGTTCGTATGTATTAAGTATCTCTGAAGCTGTAATTCCGCGACTGCGATCCATGCGCATATCAAGAGGTGCATCTTGTGAATATGAGAATCCGCGATCAGTTTCATCGAGTTGAATTGATGAGACGCCAAGGTCAAAGAGAGCGCCATTAATATGGCTATATCCAAAGCCTTCTACTACAGATGAAATTTGATCAAAGACGCAATGTGCTGTCTTTAGGCGATCTGCATATGGTGCAAGGCGCTTAGTTGCGCGCTCTAGTGCGATTTCATCGCGATCGATTCCGATAACAGTCAGGTTTTCAAAACGCTGCAAGAGAGCTTCTGTATGTCCACCAAGACCGAGAGTTCCATCTACAACAACAGGATTTGAAGAAGCGAGAATTGCGGGAGCGAGCAGATCGACGCAGCGATCGCGCATTACAGATATGTGTTGCATCTACTCCCCCGTTCTCTTACTTCGTTTCATTCACTTCTCTATTGCTGTGCAATAACTTCGAGCGCTCATCTCTGGTCACCGCCGGCCGACGGATCTTTTTCAGTAGCGACGCCGGGGAAGGGACGTCGCTGCCGGCCTAACATGAATGGAAAGGTCGGCGGTGGCCACAAATGAGCGCTCTATGTAGTTGTGTTATTCGGTCTTACTTTCGTGCTATTTAGTTGTTAAATGTTTTTTGCTGATGTTCTAAAAAAGTCCCGGAAAAACTTCTTCGGAGACATCAGCAAAACTCTTTTCGCGATCGGCGAGGTATTCGTTCCATGCAGCGCTATCCCAAATTTCAACGCGAGTATTTGCACCGATTACGACGCACTCTTTTTCAAGGCCTGCATATGTGCGAAGACCTTGTGGGATGGTGACGCGACCTTGGCGGTCAGGAATTTCATCGTGGGCGCCTGCAAACATGACGCGCTGGTAATCGCGAGCGCTCTTTGCAGTCACTGGGGCTTGGCGCAACGTTTCAGTGATCGTTGCGAATTCAGCAGCTGGGAAGACATAGAGGCATCGCTCTTGTCCCTTGGTAATGACTAGACCTGAAGAGAGATCTTCACGGAATTTGGCAGGAAGGATGAGACGGCCTTTTTCATCAAGGCGTGGTTCGTGTGTGCCTAGAAACATTGTCTTCACCACCCTTCCCCAAGGATTTGAGCGTGTATTCCTCGCTCAATTCCCCACTTTACACCACTTTCCCCCTTTTTACACCACTATTCACCAATATTTTCCCTAGTCCTCCCCCAGTAGCCCCACGCCTCCCCACCTGTTTTTGGAGGTTTTAGGGCGCAAAAAAAGCCCCGACCGGAGGCCAGGGCTTGTGGGAATATCTCTACTTACTGCTGAAAGTCACGTCGATTCCAACGCTCCTCGAGGCGAGCGCTTAAGGATGTGCGAGGCGCCTTGGTACGAGGTGAACCCTTAGTAATTGATCCAAGTGAGCGGACCAAGGTCAATACGCCAAAGAGGGCTACGAGGAATCCAGCTACACCGATAGGTGTGGTCTTTGAGATCAAGCCACCAAAGAGGATGGCAATTCCAGCAAGGGTTGCAACAGCGCCCAGAAGTAAGCGTGGACGCGCTGGGGTAAGGGTTGTGGCTCCTAAGCGGGATTCAAGGCGTGGGTCATCTGTGGCCAGAGCAGCTTCCATCTCGGCCAAGAGGCGACGTTCGCGATCGGAGAGAGCCATATGTGCAGAATAGAACAGTTCGTAAATACGCGCTACTTACGCCTCATCTGCTGACTTTTCCGGCTTAATTAAGCGTCCTGGGCGCACGCTGGCACGCCCAAAACGGGCTATGGCCTTATCTATAGCGCTATCTGCTTCTCGCCACCCACGTTCGCGGGCTCCGAGTTCGAGCTGGACCGGGACATCTTCCTGAAGATTGCCAAGCGATACTCCTACTAAACGGATACGAGCCCCTTCGTTGCGAAGGGCTAAGTACAACTTCTTCACTACTTCATATGTTTCGTGAGTGCTATCGAT
>JACCEE010282283.1_pt1 | contig 10564 bp, 10 predicted proteins | sample 7449931 | NCBI WGS metagenome assembly JACCEE01 (sample SAMN15323457, study PRJNA562643) | freshwater metagenome | isolation source: river surface water | place: USA:Blue River Watershed | collected 2017-08-19 | reverse complement strand
CTGATCTGCTTTTTGGTTGATCTGTTCTACCAACTGGTCGATAAACTCCCTGTTCAGTTCAATTTTCATCAGTAAATAATTTGTTTTTTAATTGTCTGATGGAACTCACATGTTGCTGAAAATTATTTTCGCTTCGCGGATTTTCACTCCGTTCCAATTCGCTTCGCGGATTTCGCAAGCTCAATTCCATGCGTTGAAGACTTAATTGAAAAACAATAGTTAGTACGAAAATTACACGATCAATATTGAAAAAATAAACACATGAAAGGTTTATTCATAATTTGGTTATTCTTTATCGCACTTCAGGTTCAGGCACAGCCACTTGAAGAAATGGAATATATACTTCGCTTTGGTTTTATTAAAGGAGGGAAAGCTACCCTAACCGCCCAAAAAGAAAAACTAAATAAGAAACAAACCATACATTACCACATGCGTGGGCGTACAACCGGACTGGTAGATAAAATATACGAGGTAAATGATGTATATGAAAGTTGGGTCGATCCGGAATCATTTCTTCCGTATAAGTCGGTTCGTAATGTGAAGGAGCAAAAGTACCGGTTCTATGACGAGGTCCTTTTCGATCATGTAAACGATTCGATTTCCAGTTTAAAATCGGGGAAGAAAAAGGTGCCCAGCAATCTGAATGATTTAATCAGTGTGTTTTTTTACATCAGGCAAAACCACTATTTTGAAGCTTTGCTTGCCGGTAAGAAATTCCAGATACCAGTTCATCACGGCAACGAATTATTTATGATGGAGTTGGAATATCTTGGCGTTGAATCGATTGAAACAAAAATAGGGAACAAACAGTGTTATGTAGTTTCGCCCAAAGTCCCGAAGGGAAAACTACTCAAGGGATCTGACGGATTAAAGATCTACATAACCAAAGATGACAACAGACTCCCCATATATGCCGAATTCGATTTGGTGGTAGGGGCGCTGAAATGCGAACTGAACTCGTATAAAATTAACGGGGTAAGCCAAATGACCAAACAATAATAAGTTGATAGTGAAATGTTTGAAAAAAATAGGCGAAAAATTTTGATTCAGCAATATTTCTTTATTTTTGCACCCGATTTGAAAATATTCTAAACATTTTATATGGCAATTACTACTGCAGATATTAAAAACGGATTGACAATTGAATTTAACGAACAGTTATTCCAAATTGTATCGTTCCAGCACGTTAAACCAGGCAAGGGACCGGCTTTCGTAAGAACGAAACTCAAGAACCTTAAAACAGGCAGAACCATTGAAAACACTTTTAGTTCGGGAGTACGAATTGATGTAGTTAGAGTTGAGCGTCGTCCATACCAGTATTTGTACCAGGACGAAACCGGTTTTAATTTTATGCATGCCGAAACTTTTGAACAGATTTCGATTAATGCTGATTTGATTGATAATGCTGACCTGATGAAAGAAGGACAGATTGTTGAAATAAACGTACATGCCGAAACCGAAACCCCGCTTACCGTTGATTTACCTCCATTTGTTGAATTGATGGTTACCTCAACCATGGCAGGCGAAAAAGGAAATACCGCCAGTTCAAATGCGCTTAAACCTTCAACACTTGAAACCGGAGCTGAAATTATGGTTCCGATGTTTATCAACGAAGGCGATTTGCTTAAAATTGATACCCGCGACCGTTCGTATTACGAGCGTGTTAAGAAATAAATTTTGGAGTAATATCCTGGAAATGGCCTGTAACAGGGCCATTTTTTTTGCCGTAAAGTCGCCGTAAAGCTAATATTCTGCGGCCTTATCGCGATTCTTTGCGGAAAACATGCCTGAAAAACTCGTCAACCCGATCGAACTGAAGTATTTCAATTGTAAATTTTTGCAGGTTGATTCCCTTTCCGGCTTTGGGAACAAAAATGCTGTCGAAACCTAATTTCTCAGCTTCAGCAATACGCTGTTCAAGCCGGTTCACCGACCGAATTTCTCCGGAAAGCCCGATCTCACCAGCAAAACAGACATTCTTCCTGATCGGTAAATCGAAATTGGAAGACAGGATTGCTGTAATCACAGTTAAATCAATAGCAGGGTCGTCAACTTTGATACCACCGGCAATATTCAAAAATACATCTTTGGTGGCCAGTTTAAAACCTGCCCGTTTTTCGAGCACGGCCAGCAACATGTTGAGCCGGCGCAAATCGAATCCGGTTGACGACCGCTGAGGTGTACCATAAGCAGCTGTACTTACTAATGCCTGGATTTCAATCAGTAGCGGACGGATACCTTCGATAGCGGCAGAAATCGCGGTACCACTCAGGCCCTCGTGCGCCCTGTTAATTAATAGTTCCGACGGATTGGAAACCTCGCGTAAACCCGAATTTCCCATCTCGAAAATACCCAGTTCGGAAGTGGAGCCAAAACGGTTTTTGATGGCGCGTAAAATTCGATACATATACTGGTTTTCACCTTCGAACTGAAGTACCGTATCAACGATGTGTTCCAGCACCTTAGGGCCGGCAAGGCTACCTTCTTTGGTAATGTGCCCAATTAAAATTACCGGCACATTATTTTCTTTGGCATACTTCAGAATACCATTGGTACACTCTCGAATTTGCCCTACCGAACCTGGTGATGATTCGATTGACTCGGTTGAAACGGTTTGGATAGAGTCGATAATCAGTAATTCAGGAGCGACTTGTTTGCTTTGTCCGAGAATATGTTCGAGTGAGGTTTCGCTCAGGAAGTAACAATTCTGGTTTTCTTTCTGGAGACGTTGCGCCCGTATTTTAATTTGCTGAATACTCTCTTCACCTGAAACGTACAAGATTTTTTTGCTTTTCAGATCCAAAGCAAGCTGTAAGACCAGCGTTGATTTGCCAATGCCGGGTTCACCCCCAATCAGCACCATTGATCCTGGAACAAGTCCACCACCCAAAACCCGGTTTAACTCCTGGTTGCAGGTATCAATGCGTTCGGTATTTTCCGACGAAACCTCGTGCAACAGTTTGGGTTGATTGCCCGTACCGGTCAAAAAAGAAGTAACAGCGCTGCTTTCACGCTCTACAATTTCTTCCACAAACGAATTCCACTCACCACACGAACTACACTTACCAACCCATTTGGGTGATTGTGCGCCGCAATTCTGACAGAAAAAACTGGTTTTAACTTTGGCCATCTGATGGTGTATTAGGTTTCAGAATGCTGTTTCCCTCAATCCGGGCGAATGGTCGATTAACCTTAATCGGTATAGTACATCAGGTTAGTCTTGATCTTATGAATAATGTCGGTAGTAGAAAATCCTTCAGTAAGCTCAATTCGTTCAACACGCCCGCCATTAGCTAAAACAATATCGTATCCTGCAATTTCTTCAAGCTCATATTCACTTCCTTTGGCCAAAATATCCGGTTTAATCGCCTTAATTAATTCGTAAGGAGTTTCTTCATCAAAAATAATCACAGCATCTACCATCAACAGCGATGCCAATAATATGGTGCGCGATTGCTGGTCAATTAAAGGGCGGCTAATTCCTTTCAACAAGGTAACGGAGGTATCAGAGTTTAATCCTACAATAAGGCGGTCGCCCAGTTCGGCTGCTTTCGCAAGCGAATCGATGTGTCCGCGATGGACCAGATCAAAACAACCGTTGGTAAATACTACAGTAAACCCGGCCGCTCGCCATTGATCCAGAACAGGTTTAAAGTTCTGCGCATTTTCGAATATTTTAGATTGAATAATCTCTGAAGTGTCCATTCTTGAAAAAATTTCTGCAAAAATAACAAAACCTCATTGCGAACCGAAGCAATGAGGTTTAATCTTATCTTTTTCTGAATAAAATCAAATCAGCTTGTTGGTTTCGGTATCCGGAAAGACTAACCAGGGCTTAAATGTTTTAGCTTCTTCAAAATCTATTTGAGCATACGAAATAATAATAACCACATCGCCTACGGCAACTTTACGTGCGGCAGGGCCATTCAGGCAGATAATTCCAGAACCCCGTTCACCCTTTATCACATAGGTTTCAAGACGCTCGCCATTGTTGATGTTTACAACCTGAACCTTTTCATTTTCGAGCAGGTTAGCGGCATCCATCAAATCCTGATCAATGGTAATGCTACCTACATACTGTAAGTTGGCTTCGGTAACAGTAACTTTATGTATTTTTGATTTGCAAACTTCTATGATCATGATATCGATTTTACTTGAATTCAATATTATCAATTAACCTGATTTTTCCACAATGAACGGCAATGCAACCCACTTTTACGCAAGGCTCGTCCCAGCTATTAACTGGCAAAAGCGTTACCGAATCAACAATTTCAAAGTATTCAGTATCCAGATACTCGTTTTCGTTAATACGGTTCGTAACCCATTTACAAAGTTCTTCTACGGACGATCCGGGAATTTTGTTTGCGGCCTCAAATAAAGTAGCCGAAATATGCACCGCATTTTTTCGTTGTTCGGGTGAGAGCAATATATTACGGGAGCTCATGGCCAAACCATCTGATTCCCGGATTATCGGGCAAGCGATGATCTCTACCGGAAGTTTTAATTTCCTAACCATCTCGTTAATTATAGCCAGTTGCTGAAAATCCTTCTGCCCGAAAAAGGCTTTATCGGGTTGTACAAGGTCGAATAAACGGCTTACCACCTGGGCTACTCCGTTAAAATGACCGGGCCTGAATTTGCCTTCCATCACCTGTTCGAGTGTGCCGAAATTAAATTGCCGGGTATCGGGCTCCGGATAAATTTCATCCGATTCGGGGGCAAAAACCAACTGGCAGCAGGTAGAAGTCAATAAGTCAACATCTTTCTGCAAATCGCGCGGGTACCGTTCTAAATCACCTTTGTCGTTAAACTGGGTGGGGTTTACAAAAATACTGACAACAACAAATCCGGTTTGCTGTCCGGCCTGTTCCACCAAAGAAAGATGTCCATTATGCAATGCTCCCATGGTTGGAACAAAACCGATACTCAATCCTTCCTCTCTTTTGCCGTCAAGTATTGTCTGAAGATCGTTTATGTGCTTTACTACCTGCATTTTGGATTAAAAATGAGGGTGCAAAGTAAATAAATAATTCAACACGATAGTATGCCGTTTCGCCCTGAAAATATAAAGTTTAATGTTTAGCTGGCCTGTTCTGCACAGAAAATGCAGTATTTCAGTATTTTAATCTGATTAAAGTTAGCTGAAGACATTTAATATATTTAACACTATATACACGCTTCTTAAGGTTTTTTAAGACCACTGTAACCGACTGGAATTGAATATTGCCGATATTTTACTAATTTTGCACAATTAAACTCAGGCGATATAAATGGAAAAGAAAAAAGTCTTATTTATTTCTTCAGAAATTACCCCTTATCTTCCGGAGACAGAAATGTCGAAAAAATCCAGGTTCCTGCCACAGGGAATTCAGGAGAGAGGAAAGGAAATCCGGACTTTTATGCCAAGGTATGGTTGTGTGAATGAACGTAGAAATCAATTACATGAGGTGATACGCTTATCGGGGATGAACTTAATTATTGATGATACGGACCATCCGTTAATCATTAAGGTAGCCTCAATCCAATCGGCACGAATGCAGGTTTATTTTATCGATAATGAAGATTATTTTCAGCGAAAGCATGTATTAAAAGATCCGAAGGGAAACGAATTCGCCGACAACGATGAACGAGCCATCTTTTTCGCCCGGGGAGTTCTGGAAACGGTAATCAAGTTACGTTGGGCACCAGATCTGATTCATTGTCACGGCTGGTTAACTTCTCTTGTACCTTTATACATTAAAAAAGCCTACAACGATGATCCCTTGTTCGTAAACTCAAAAGTAGTTTATTCGGTCTATCACGATGATTTTAAGAAACCATTGGATTCTACCTTCATCAATAAATTGAAGATGGGCAAAATCGAGAACGAAGATGTTGATGTTGTTGATGATCCAAGCTATGTAAACGTAAGTAAACTTGCGGTTCAATACTCCGATGCAGTCATTCAGGGAAGCCCGAAAATTAACAGTGAAATAACAGAATATATCCAAACCTCAGGAAAATTATTTTTAGATTACCAACCTGAAAACACCTATATTGATGCTTACAATGACCTGTATGACAAAATTTTGTAAGACAGTTAGGTTAAACAATTTAAAACATTTATTGGTGAAAAAACAACATGCAACAATTTACAAATTCGTATTCGGATTTGCATTTATAGTAATTACCTTTTGGAGTTGTACAGACGAACTAAGCAGTGTTGGTCTTGGATTGTTACCTACCGGAGATTTGGTTCGCGTTGGAAAGGTTGTTGAAAAAGCAACGATAAAAGCATATAACAAGACCGACGAAAAACAAAGAACAGACGAACCCGGATACAATTTACTCGGAACATTTAACGATCCGGTTTTTGGCAAGACAACTGCCGATTTTGCCTGCCAGTTTCGTTTAACCGGATATCCTGATTTCTCAAAAAATGCACAAATCGACTCACTGGTTCTTTATCTGCTGTATAACGAAGTTTATGGAGATACCTTAACCCCGCAAAAGCTGAAGATTTATGAATTGGCTTCGGATCTGGATATCGACCAAAAATATTATCAGGATATTAACCTGAAGAGCCTGGCAAAAGGTGAAGTACTTGCCGATTTTGATTACGTTCCCAAATTCAAACTCGACTCATTAACAAACAAGTACGGATCGACAAAAAAAGAGCCAAAAGACACTGTTATTCAGGAAATAGCCATAAAGCTGGATCAAAAACTGATTGAAAAACTGATGGCTGCCGATTCGCTTACCTGGTCGGATAACGACAAGTTTTTACAATATTTCAAAGGCTTATACATTGAAGCAGGCGATTTGAATCAAGGTGGATCCATTATGAAAATTTATACCCTCGCCACCGGGTCGCGCATGGTAATGCATTACCACAACAGCGAAAAAGATTCATTGTTTTACAACTACAACATTAACGAAAATGCAGCACGGGTCAGCCGTTTTGTTCACGACTACTCAACAACAGATTTTGCTGCTAACCTCGACAAAGAGGAAAATATGGATAGCTTAATTTATTTGCAAACCACCGGTGGATTAAGAACCAAAATAATGATTCCAAATCTGGGAACATGGAGCGATTCAACCAATTTTGCTATTAACCAGGCCGAACTTATTTTCCAGATTGATACGATTGTTTCCGACACCGCGAAATATATTTCTCCTGAACAATTGGTTTTAACCGCCATTGATAAGGACGGAAAAGAATACCTTCCTTCAGATGTTGCTTTCTCTTCGGTCTATTACGGAGGTTTTTACAACAAAACCGACAAAACCTACCGGTTTAACATAGCCAAACACATGCAGGAAGTAATTGAAGGGAAAAAGGAAAATCATGGGTTCTACCTGGCAACTGCATTCAGGAGTGCAACATTCCGGAGAACGGTTTTAAAAGGAGCCACCAGCAAGACTGGAGTCCGGCTTGAAATAACGTATTCCAAACTAAAATAATCCCCCATTTGCGATAATCTCAGACAGGGAAACGTAAAAAATGCCGACAAGCAAAAGTATTTAAGTAATGAGAATGAAATAATGCCGTATTCCATTTTTTGTCAACCCCTAAATCCCCTAAAGGGGACTTAGCGCATTGATAATCGGTTGTGATATTCACAGCCTAAGCCCCTTCAGGGGTTTGGGGTAAAAAATACGACAGTAAATATTTTATAGAACTTAGTAAGGTTGGTGCTGCAGATCTTGAGTAATTTCTCTGTTTGTGAATAGCTAAATTTGAAAGTCAAACCTCTAAAAAAGATCGTATGTGTGGAATTGTAGGTTATATTGGAGATAAAAATGTTTATCCTATTCTGATACAAGGACTTCAACGACTCGAATACCGTGGCTACGACTCGGCAGGTCTTGCTATCTATAATGAATCCTTACATGTTTACAAATGCAAGGGCCGCGTTTCGGATCTTGAAAAGCATGTGGCGACCGAAGATGTTAGCGGGCATGTAGGGATTGGACATACCCGGTGGGCCACTCACGGTGAACCAAATGACCGGAATGCACACCCTCACACCTCCATGAATGGCGACTTTGTATTGGTTCACAACGGAATTATTGAAAATTACGCCGAACTGAAATCGGATTTACAGAAAAAAGGATACACTTTTCAATCAGATACCGATACCGAAGTTTTAGTAAACCTAATCGAATACTTTTACCGCAATGCTGAGGATGTTGATGCCGAAATTGCAGTGAGGCTGGCACTCTCGAAAGTAGTTGGAGCCTATGGCATTGTGGTTATCTGCAAAAATGAAAAAACACAACTGATAGCAGCACGAAAAGGAAGTCCGCTGGTGATCGGCATTGGCCGTGGCGAATATTTTATTGCTTCTGATGCTACCCCGATTGTAAATTATACCGACAGTGTTATTTACCTGAACGACCACGATGTGGCCATCATCAACAAAGACAGCCTTACCCTGAAAACCGTTGAGAACAATCCGGTTGCTTTCAAAATCACGAAAGTTGACATGACGATTGGCGATCTGGAAAAAGGAGATTTCGAGCATTTTATGCTGAAAGAAATTTTTGAACAACCCAAAACCATTGAAGATACGTTCAGGGGACGAATTGCACCCGATCATTCAGAAATTGTATTGGGTGGCCTGCTCGATGTATTCCCCAAAATACTGAATGCCAGACGAATTATTATTATCGGTTGCGGAACCTCGTGGCATGCTGCCCTTGTTGGCGAATACCTGATTGAAGAATATGCCCGCATTCCGGTTGAAGTGGAATATGCCTCGGAATTTCGCTACCGAAACCCCATATTAAACAGCGACGATGTGGTGATTGCCATTAGCCAAAGTGGAGAAACCGCCGATACACTGGCTGCCTTACGCATGGCCAAAGAAAAAGGTGCAACTATTCTCGGTATCTGCAATGTGGTTGGTTCGAGCATTGCCCGCGAAACCGATGCCGGTGTTTATACCCATGCCGGTGTTGAAATTGGCGTAGCCTCTACCAAAGCATTTACTGCCCAAGTTACTGTAATCACACTCTTAGCGCTGAAGCTGGCTAAAGAAAAAGGACAAATTTCCGCAGCACTTTACCTCGATTTAATTAAAGAGCTGGCTGAAATCCCTGAAAAGGTTAAGTCTATTTTAGTGAAGCATCCGCACATTAAAGAAGTTGCGGCCAAATACAAAGATTCCATAAACGCCTTGTACCTCGGACGGGGATATCTTTTCCCGGTTGCTTTGGAAGGCGCACTTAAACTAAAAGAAATTTCGTACATTCATGCCGAAGGTTATGCTGCCGGCGAAATGAAACACGGTCCTATTGCCTTGGTTGACGACAACTTACCGGTAATCGTGGTAGCTGCCAAGGATCATTACTACGAAAAAATCGTGAGCAACATTCAGGAAGTAAAAGCCCGGAAAGGAAATATTATTGCGGTAGTTACCGAAGGTGATGACGGATTGAAGAACATGGTGAACGACCTGTTCGAGATTCCAAAATCACATCCGGCAGTTTCAGCTTTGCTGGCAATCATTCCGCTACAGTTATTTTCGTATTACATTGCCGTATTGCGTGGTTGCGATGTGGATCAACCCCGAAACCTGGCAAAATCGGTTACCGTAGAGTAGTCACGAAAGGGTTCATTCTGATTTTCACAATACAACGGAACCCCGAAAATTGGGGTTCTTTTCTTTACTGCATCTTCCATTTGGGGAGATGAGCCCTAATCCTCTTCTTCCTTTATATAAGGAGACGAAAGTTTCCGCCCACGGTATTCAAAACGGTTAGCCATAATATTCAGAATTTCGTTGGCACTGGTTTCAACAGGCTTGTTTGATACGTTAATCACCGTGAAACCGCCCTTTTCGAAAATAAAACTGGCATTGCGCAATTCCTGCATAACCAGTCGCTCATCCACATAATTGGTATTGCTGGTATTTTCCAAACTTTTCAAGCGTTTCATCCGGTGCGAAATCAACTGACCGGAACTTATACTGAGCCCAAAAACACGATTAGGGTCAACTTCAAACAGCTCTCTCGGCGGATTAATTCCATTCACCAACGGAATATTGGCCACTTTCCAGCCATACATGGCCAGGTAAACACTCAACGGTGTTTTTCCTGAACGTGAAACACCCGTCAGGATAATTTCAGCTTTATGCAGCTTATTCGGGCGAAGGCCGTCATCGTGATTCAGCGTAAATTCAATGGCCTCAATGCGATCATAATATTGCTGATTAATTTCACGGTATAACCCAGGCGATTGAAGTGAGGGAATGTGCAGCTTTTCATCCAGATAGTCGGCCAGTTCGCCCATATAATCAATATTTCTGATCCCGCTCTCCAAACAGAGTTGCTTCAAAAAATCACGTAATTCCCTATCAACCAAAGTGTGAGTTATCAATCCGCCATCGAGTTTGGCCTTTTCGGCTAAATCAATGAGCTGTTGCTTTTCGTGTACCTGAGGAACAATAATTACCGGGACATTATTGTTGGGATACTGAATCAGCAGAGATTGTACCATATTGTTTCCGGCAAGTCCTTTCCCTCCTGAAACAATATAAATTGGTTCTGCCTGCCTTTCCTTCTTATGTTCTTTCAT
>JACCEE010761156.1_pt1 | contig 10567 bp, 6 predicted proteins | sample 7449931 | NCBI WGS metagenome assembly JACCEE01 (sample SAMN15323457, study PRJNA562643) | freshwater metagenome | isolation source: river surface water | place: USA:Blue River Watershed | collected 2017-08-19 | reverse complement strand
ACCCATTTACTTTTTTGCTGACAGATATTGTCTCTGAAATCTATGGCAAGCAAAGAGCCAACTATATGGTATATATTGGTTTTTTTATGAGTATTTTAATGCTTCTGCTCACCCAACTTGCAATCCATTTAGATCCCCACCCATTTTGGGTCCCCATTAAAAACCCTTATTATCCCACCCATCAAGAATACCAAAAGGGCTACGAATCTGTATTTGCCTTAAATGGCATTTTGCTATTTGCTTCTATGCTTGCCTATATGGTTGCTCAACTTGTGGATGTATGGCTTTATCATTTTTGGAAGCAATTTACCAAAGGTAAACATCTTTGGCTTAGAAACAATGGCTCAACTCTGATCTCTCAACTTGTAGATACTGCGATTGTAGGGAGTATCTTCTTTTATTGGGGCATGGGGATGTCTTGGGGAGATGGATTGACTTTGATGATGACAATCTATTTATATAAAGCTATGCTTGCCCTGCTTGATACACCTTTGATGTATCTTTCGATTTGGTATCTCAAAAAAAAATTAAAGGAAAATCCACATGAATCCACCCATTAAACCCAAAAGAGCTTTAGTGACAGGGGCAGGTGCTAGGGATGGACAGGCCAGAGCCATTGAACTTGCAAAGGCAGGTTTTGAGGTAGCAATCCATTATAGAAATTCTCAAGATGGGGCATTATCCACATTAGAACAATGCAATGGGCAAGGTTTTATCGTACAAGCAGATTTGAATACAAATGAGGGTGTGGAATCTTTGATCAATCAAATCACCGAAAAATGGGATACTTTAGATTTGCTTGTCAATAATGCTTCCATTTTTGAAGGCATCGCTTTTGCAGAGATTTCGATGAGCCAATGGGATGAGATGATGCAACTGCACGTTAAAACCCCTTTTCGATTAACTCAAGGTTTGCTCCCATTGCTGAAGGCTTCTGAATCTTCTGCCCTTGTTGTACATATGTGTGATATTGGTGCAGATCGGCCTGTTTCGGGATATACACATTATTCCGTTTCTAAGGCGGGTTTAATGATGCTTGTTAAGGCAATGGCTGTGGAACTTGCTCCTAAAATTAGAACGATGGGGATTAGTCCAGGTCAGGTGATTTGGCCTGAAAACTATTCAGAAACACTTCGCAATCAACTTAAACAAAGAATACCAATGAAAGATGTTGGTACACCTACAGATGTGGCTACTTTGGTGCGATTTCTCGCAGTTGAAGGAAAATATCTCAATGGGGAAATCATCGCAGTAGATGGAGGTTTACAATGTCGTTATTAAATTTACAACTTAGCCCAGACCTAGATTGGATTCATTTAAGCCAATTCGAACTGACTTGCATTGTTGGCATTTTAGAAAAAGAAAGAATCGAAACACAACGACTACTTGTGGAAGTGGGTGTAGGTCTTGATCCCAAAGATTTAGAAATTTGTGGAGAAACAGGTCAACTCGATCATTCCATCAATTACGCTGATATTTATGATCAAATTAAGTTTTTAGCACAATATGGAAAATTTAGGCTACTTGAAAGTTTTGGTGTTGTTTTGCTGAGATCTTTGCTCTTAAAAAAAGCAAAAGGTGAAGGCAGATGTGATTTGATCAGTGCTTATTGCCGATTCCAAAAACCCGATATCTTGCCTTCCGCAATTTCTGGTGTATCGATGAGTAGGCATCATACTTGGACTGAAAATGTGAAAACCATTCAGCTTAATTCAAAAGTCAGATATGAATTGCTTTTGAGTGTAGAAGAATGCTCTGTCATGAGAATCTTTGTGGATCAAGGCGGGATTTGGGAAAATCAGCCTGTGCCTAGAAATGGGAGAGTTTTAGTGATTTCAGGTACATTTCAAAGTTTAACCCAACCTTTGCTTAAAAGAGGAGATGAATCAAGTCAAAGCCTAGAAGCCTTGACAGATGGTTGTTTACTTTGTATCTCTCATCTTAAATTCTATGCATAACAATTGAGTTAAAATCTACTATGTTCTCATCGATCTTTCCATTGATGTGTTTATTGATCTTTTATCCATTATCTAGCTATGCTCAAGACAAATCTCAAGACAAATCTCAAGACAAATCTCAAGACAAATCTCAAGATAAAACGATACCGATTTGGGAGGTTAGCTTTGGTACCAATCAATTATTTGAGGGTTGGTTTCGAGATGCAAATGGTGTATTACCTACAACTTCAGCTTTAATCATCAACGAATGGCTCATCACCGATCGAATCAGTTTAGGTTTAGCTTTTAATTTACCAATGGTGCCTAGCAGAAAGGTGGTAGATGGGAAAATTTCAGAAAGTTATAGTGCACCTGCAATTTTAATCGGACCTGCCGTTGATTTACTTCGATTTACTGTTTCTAAGAGAGCAATTTTTAAAACTCAAGTTTCACTGTTAATGGGTTCTGTCATCAAAAAAGAAATGCCGATTTTTCCATTAGCTGCTTTTCGTTTAAAAATCGAAACCGCCGAAAAAAGTGGGGTATATATCGGTATATCCGCATCTCTTGCGATTGATAGTATCGGTTTGATTTATGGTGTTTCTCACCGATTTTAAATTGTTATCAAAGGATATCTCATGTTAAAGTACTATATTCAAAGTTTATCTCTATTATTACCCTGCGCTCTCATATTAACCTTATCAGCATGTGGCTCATTGATCTTCACTGAAACTGAAACACCAAGCTTGGCACATCAATCGATCTCTAAAGCACAATTCCCAACTCGGATAAATGCCTCTAAAATCGCTGTTTTTGTTCAAAATCAAAACTCAAATCAAAACCCAAATCAAAACTCAAATCAAAATCATCTCTCATTATTAAACTTGATTAAACAAGCAGTATCTAGATTAAGTAAAACCGCATATATGTTAGTCCCTCAGCACATCCTTAGTGATTCTGTCAATCAATGGCTCAAATCTAAAGCCACACAAAATTGTAATCTCTCATGCATCTTTGAAATTGCAAATCAACAAGGTATTCATGAACTCATTCTTTTAGAACTCATCGATCAAAAAACAATCCAAATCACGCGATATCAATCAAATCGCTCTTCTTATAATCAAATCGCACAAGAAAGATATCTCAATATAGAAGATCATCCCAATGAAGCTAAAATTCAAGCTAAGACATTAGAACTCTTTCTGAAAGATCATCCAAATCTCCGATCAAAAATTGATCGTCTTGAAAAGGGATTTTATTTTGAGAAGATTGTGACAGATGATCTTGATCGATCTCAACTCAAAAAACTACCACCTATCCCTAAAAATACACTCACTTTTAGTCCCCAATCCATCAATGAAAAACTTGGTGATTTGAATCAAGAAGTGAATTTAGAAAATCTTAATCTATCTTTTCTTGAAAAGTATGAAGCAACCATCCAAATGGAAACTCAACCCAATCTTCAGCCTTTTAAAAAAAAGATTGCTTGGCAAGAACTATTAGCCATTAACCCATATCCTAAAATGGCAAATCTGATAGAAACAAAAATCTCTGATTGGTCTTATCAAGATGCCTTATGGTTTGAAGATGATCTAAGAACGGTTAAGCAAAGGCTTGAAAAATGGAGAATCTTTCAACAAAATAATCCTCATCACCCTCATCATCAAGATATTCAAAAAAGAATATCAGAGCTACAAGATTGGCAAAATCAAGCGGATCTTTTAGAAAAATCATATCTCAAATTCTATCAAGATTTAAAAGCATTAGATCAAATCAAAGCAGACAAATTAAAAAAAGATCATCAAAAAATCCTTGGGATTTTATCAAGTAAAAATCAGAGTCAAACAGAAATTTTAAGTTGGCTTGAGGCTTGGATTGAAAGCGATGGAGGACATCCACTACTAAACCCCTATCTTGATCAATTAGACATAGATTCCGTCATCACAGTGCTTGTCAAAAAACAAGAAATTGATGACTTAGCTGAACTTCAACAAAGAGCAGAATCTTTAAGCTTATTTCCTTATGAATTTTGGGATCAATATGACACAAGTATTTGGAAAACTGTACCTGAAGAAATGGATCAAACCAATCCTGATGAAGTCGTTTTTGATATGCATGGGATTGCGATGATTAAAATTAGAGGTGGCTCTTTTGAAATGAAACTAGATCACACAAACAATCCATATACTTCACGCATAGATATTCATCCTACACAAGTTCATCTAAAATCTTTTTATGTGTCAAAGAGTGAAATTACAGTAGGACAATATCAAAAATGTATCGATGTGGGTGTATGTTCTGTGCCTGATCGTGGATATCATTGTAATTTAGAAGATGAGGAAGGCCCAAATACCCCTATGAATTGTGTTTCTTGGCAACAAGCAAGGACTTTTGCCAAATGGGTTGGCGGTGATCTGCCAAGCGAATCTCAATGGTTATATGTGGCGATATTCCAAGGTAAAAACATCCAATATCCTTGGGGAAATGTACCAGATCTAAGTTGTGATCTTGCTGTCATCAGCAAAAAGAACTATGAATTTGCATGTGGTCATCGTAGGTCTTGGGAAGTTTGTAGCAAAACGCTTGGTAATACCCAACAAGGTGTTTGTGATATGCTTGGTAATGTAAGAGAATGGGTACTTGATGAAGTGGATGAATATTACTACAAAGATCATCAAAGCGAAAAAACTAAACTACCTATATTTCCAAAAGATGGCAGTCCGATTTGTCAAACTCAAACTTGTGATACACCTCGCAAAACACATATTGAAAGAGGTGGTGATTATGAGGATATAGAAAGTGGATCCAATCGCTTGAATAATCATAAATTTCAGATTGGTAAATCTAATCACAATGCTGATCGACCAAAAGAAGGTTTTCGAATTGTTAGGTTTGTAGATCAATGAATTAAAATTGAGATTAATTTTAAATTATTCTACCTTGATTTTAGTCTTAAACGATGTGCTTGATCAAAGGATTTCTGATGTATCTTATCAATCAGATTTTAGATATCAAATCTGTAATCAAATGGATTAGCTTGTATGCGTTGTGGATGATTTGTCTTGCTAGTATCTTGTTGATTGCTTGTGGTGCTGTACCAATCGAATACATCCCTGTGGAGGCATTAGATGAAACATCGCCTGAGCCTACAAAACAAGCATCTCAAAAAGCATCTCAACAAGCATCTCAACTAGAAAAAAATACAAGAGAAATTCAAAGAGTGGCTGTGCTTGAATTAAAAGATCAAAGCAATGGCATGATCAAAGAAGAAGAACGGATATATCTCTCTAATTTGATCCGACAAACAGTAGGTTTACTCCCACAGGATCAATATCCTGTGATGACTCAGGAAAACATTTTGACTTTATTACCTGAGGGTAAATCACTAGAAGATTGTCTGAAAGATTGTGAAATCTCGATTGGTAGAGAACTTGGTGCACATTATATCATCACGGGGGAAGTGATTCGTTTTGGGGATGCTTTAAGATTGATGCTAAAACTACATGAAAGTAAAAGTGGCACACTTAAAAATAGCGATTCGATTTCTGGTACCCAAGTTGAAGATCTAGAAAAATTATTAAAAGCTAAAACCATTGGCTTATTTAAAGATATTATCCCTAATTTTCAAGATTTGATGAGTCAGTTTAATCAAGGGATTAAGGTTGAAAAAATCATTTATCAGCCATCTATCGATCCTACAAAGATCATCACAACGCCTTTGTCTACACTTGAAGAGATTGATTTACCTACAAGTCTAAAATTTGAGATCAAAGATTTAGATTATGGCAGTATTAATCTCAATGCATTAGAAGCATATGACAAAGCAGTGCTTCGTGAAAGTCAATTTAAACATAGTCCACAAAGCCGAAAAGAAGCATGGCAAGATTTACTTAAAATCGAAAAGGATTCACAACTTGCGATACTTGCTCAAGATCGAGTGAATACTTTAGAAAAAATTGTACTTGCAGAAAAATATCATTTAGTCAAACGAGTGGATCAAAGCAATCAACATCCAATTGATAAAATTGAAGCTTGGAAAAGCTTAATGAATCATCCTAAATATGAAAAACAAGCCCAAAAGAGAATTGCAGAATGGGAAGAAATCCTCAAAATTTCACCAATCCCCTACTTTAATTTTAAAGAGATCTATCAAGAAATCTCTAAACAACATGAAGAGAGAAAGCATCGTTTATATGAGGATTGGAACAAACTCTCTCGTGTCCTAAAACTTGCAATGATTTCACAAAAAGATAAAAGTACTTGGGTCAACGAATTCATTGAAAAATTTGGCGTACTGCCAACATTTAACCCTCATTATCAGGCACTTGAAGGGCTTCATAGCTTATCACAAGAGACAATCAATCGTATTCGCACAGAAAACCTTGAAGAACTCAATCAAAAACTTAAGATTTTAAAATCATTTCCACTAGAATTTTGGGATCATCATAGTGATGATGTTTGGGATATTGTGCCAAATGAAATGATTGAAGCTCAAAGTATTCCCTTACCTTCTCGTGTTTTCCCACAAAGTGTTTCATTGAATGGTGTTGAGTTTATTCGGATTGATGGTGGTGTTTTCTTATTTGGCGAAAATAAAGTCAGGACAAGAATCAAGCCTTTTTATATCAGCAAAACAGAGATTACTGTGGCACAATATCAAAATTGTGTAGATGCTGGTGTTTGCGAGAAGGGTTATGATGCTGAGTATTGTAATTGGAAATCTGATCAAGAAAATTTACCCTTCAACTGTATCCCTTTTCAATTGGCTAATCGTTATGCGAGTTGGATCAATGGAACCTTGCCATCCCAAGAACAATGGGAATATACGGCAAAATCTCAAGGTCAAAATCTCAAATATCCATGGGGAGATACACCTAAAGAGAACTGCGATTATAGTGTTTTGAGATGTGAAGAAAAAGAAGGTGCATCAAGTGTATGTAGCAAAACACTTGGTCATACAAAACAAGGTGTTTGCGATATGATGGGGAATTTATCTGAATGGCTATCGAATGGAAGCCTACGTGGCTCAAATTTTATGGGAGATGATGCTGAATGGCAAAATGAAATCAATGGAGATCTTTTAGTCACCACAAATCTATCGCTACCTTCACAGAAGTATATGCATTTAAAATATGCGGGTTTTAGAGTTGTGCTTACCATTGCTACTAGTTTTTAAAATTTGGTATTGATTTAATTTAATTAAGAAAGATTTTGCTATGAAATTAAAATTTTTATTCATCCTACTCAATACTCTGCTCTTTAGTTGTGGCTCTGTGTCTTATCCAGAAGAATATGTCGATCAAACAGACGGTTCAGTCGTATATCCCGAAGAAGAAATGATCTTAGAAGAAGTAGATCAAAGTATAGTTTCAGATGATGATCAAAATCTAGCTTCAGATGATGATGATCAAAATCCAAGAATCAAAAATCAAGACATCACAGATCTACAAAGAATTGCTGTCTTAGAACTCAAAGATTATACCCAAGCAAAAGTCACTGAAACAGAAAGAATGTATCTCTCAAACTTGATTAGGCAAGCGATAGGCTTATTACCCAAAAATCAATATCTTGTGATGACTCAAGAAAACATCATTTCTTTATTGCCTGAGGCTAAAGTTTTGGAAGATTGCCTCAAAGATTGTGAGGTTTCGATTGGTAGAGCACTTGGTGCACATTATATCATCACAGGGGATATTGTTCAATTTGGGCAAGCACTTAGGGTCTCGCTTAAACTACATGAAAGTAAAAGCGGTCTTCTCAAAGGTAGTGATGCCATTTCTGGTGTAAAAGTTGAAGAGTTAGAAAATCTAATCAAAGGTGCTACCTTAGGTTTATTTCAAGAAATAATCCCTAAGATCAAGGCTCAAGTGAGCCAGATGAAGAAAAATTTTATCAAAGAAAAAGTGGTATTTGAATTGCCTTTTGATTTGATTGATCTCTCAAAAGTTAAGCTTTCAGTGTTTTCTACGGTTATCCATCTGCCTAGCCAAATCGCATTAGATGCACATTTTGATCCAAAACAAATTAGATTTGGCAATGTCACACCAAAAATGATTGAATTATTTAACCAAGCGGTTTTACAAGACAAAAGTTTTGCATTAAGTGCTAAGCAAAAGCTTGATGTATGGGAAAATTTGGCTAAAGAATCTTTATCTTCAGAGATGAGTCAAGTGATCAAACAAAGAATTGAAATTTTACAACAAGTCGTATTGGCAGAACGTTATTTTGCTGTACGTCAATCAGATAGAAGTTTCTCTCATCCCAATGAAAAGATTAAACAATGGCAAAGTCTTCTCCCTTTTGATGTTTTAAAAACACAAGCAGAAATTCGGATCAAAGAATGGCAAGATTTTCTAAAGGCTAAACCTCTGCCTGATTATGATTTTGAGCAAATCCATCAAACTTTATTGGGCTTATTGGAAAAAAGATCAACTCAACTTAAATCTGATTGGGAAAAATTATCTCGATTATTAAAATTAGCTTCTGTGCAAAAATCCGATAAAGTGCTTTGGATCACTTCCTTCTTAGAAAGTTATGGATATAACCATCTAATGAATCCATATTTGGAAGAAATCACTGACATGCCAATCTTCCGTTTAATCAGTGAGAAAAAGAGGCTGAAAATAGACCAAGATGATTTTTTGGATCGAGAAAAAATCACGAAATTACTTAAAATATTTCCTTCATCCTTTTGGGATCACCATGCCAATACACTTCAAGATGCTTTAATGCCTGCAGATCTTTTTGATCCAGAATATCATCAAATTCGACCTATTGTCTTTGATGCTTTATTCCCCAAGCAGATTAGGATTAATCAAATTGATTTTGTTCGTATTGAAGGGGGAAGATATTTGATGGGTAAAAATCCTCAGCATTATGTCAATGTTAAGCCTTTCTATATCAGCCGTACAGAAATTACTACAGAAGATTATTGGGATTGTGTAGATGCTGGTATATGTCCACCATTGCCTATAGATCAAGGATGTTATTGGAAACAAATGGATAAGCGAAATCACCCAATCAACTGCATCAACTGGCAAGAAGCTAGGTCTTTTGCAAGATGGTTAGGCGGTGATTTACCAAGTGAAGTTCAATGGGAATATGCCGCAAGAAATCAAGGTGAAAATGTTTTAAACCCTTGGGGCGATCATTTTGAAGATTGTTATCACTCAAATAAAGGTTGTGGTACACAGTCTTCTAAGCCGGTTTGTAGTCTACCAAATGGTCATACAAAGCAAGGGATATGTGATATGATGGGTAATGTTTCAGAATGGGTGATTGATGAAGAAATCAGAGCGCACTCATCTGTTGATGAACGATTATCAGTACAAGGACTTCGTGGGAGTAGTTTCCATAAAACTGCATATCAGATCGCATATGATCAAAATCATAAAAAAATCAATAAAAAGGGGTTTACAGCACAAACTTCGGTATCTATTGAAGCTCGAACCAGATCTACTGATATTGGATTTAGAATGGTTTTAGCAATCACACCTAGTTTTTTCTTTTAAAACATCAGATTGATGAATGACAAGCTTTCAACACTGCCTCAGGTGTAGCAGGTACTCCCAACTCAACTCTTCCACCAATCGCATGCCGAATCGCCCCTAGCACACCAATCCCATGTAAAAATGGGGGTTCACCCACAGCTTTAGAGCCATGGATGGTATCATCTACATTCTCTGTCACATCTAGCAAGCGAACATGAAAGTGCAATGGTGCATCCCCAAGGGTAGGGATTTTATAGGTATCAGGTGAATGTGTTTTTAAAATCCCATCTTGATTCCAATATAATTCTTCACGTGTGAGCCATCCTAATCCTTGAATATAAGCACCTTGCACTTGCCCAATGTCGATATTTGGTACCAGTGAATGACCAGCATCATGTAAAATATCTGCTCTTAGCACACGATGTTCACCTGTTAGGACATTGACTTCTACTTCTGTAACAGAGCCACCAAAGGCAAAGTAATGAAAGGGTTTACCTTTACCAGCATTACGATCATAATGGATATTTGGCGTACGATAATAGCCCACAGCACTTAAAGAAATTTGCTCTACATAAGCTTGTCCAATTAACTGTTCAAAGCGAATAGAGTGATGTGGGTTTGATTGATGAAAGATCAATTGATTTTCAAAGATGATTTTTGAAGCATCATCTTGATTGATACCTAGCATTTTACAAGCTAAAGGTTTTAAGCGTTCTTTTAATTGATCACAAGCATGTTTCACCGCTTGTCCATTTAGATCTGCACCTGAACTTGCTGCGGTTGCGGATGTATTAGGCACTTTATCTGTGGCTGTTTTCATATGTCTAATTTTCGACATGGGCACACCTAGTTCATGTGCGCAAATCACAAGCATTTTCAGATAAAGCCCTTGCCCCATTTCTGTACCACCATGGTTGAGTTGTATGGTACCATCCGCATAGATCAAAACCAAGGCGCCTGCTTGGTTCAGCATAGAATTGGTAAAAGAAATCCCAAATTTGACAGGCTGAAAAGCAATCCCTTTTTTCAGATATTGATGACTTGCATTCCATTGATCAATCTCAGCTTTACGCACTTGATATTGGCTACTTATCATCAATTCTTCATATATGCGATGTAATCGATTGTTCTTTACGATTT
>JACCEE010986045.1_pt1 | contig 10568 bp, 8 predicted proteins | sample 7449931 | NCBI WGS metagenome assembly JACCEE01 (sample SAMN15323457, study PRJNA562643) | freshwater metagenome | isolation source: river surface water | place: USA:Blue River Watershed | collected 2017-08-19 | reverse complement strand
AATTTTAATTTTAGTTATTTTTTTATTTCTTAAATATTTGTATAGGGATTTTGTTAAATGTATTAAATTAATTTTTAAAAAAAAGAGTATTATTTTTTAACTTTAATATTTTATTATATTCTTTTGGTCCATCTTTAAATTGTAGATATTTAGATATTTCTAAAATTTCTGATGTTTTTCTTAAACTTTTTAACTTTTTATAAAGATTTATTGTTTTTATTCTCAAATCAATCGAATACATTTTAAATATGAGTTAAATTACTATCTAATATTAGTAATATTTAAAAAATAAAAATTAAACGCAATCATTTTTATGGTGTCCCATTTTAAATTTGAACCACTATATCTTATTATACCATATTCAATATAAAATAATCAAAAATAATTTTATTTTTTATATTGAATGATTAAGAAAAATTAATATATTATATATTTTCTTTTTTCATATTTTTATTTAAAATATTTGAAATAATAATATAATAACTTACTATAATTATATTTGGATTTTATTATTTTATACAATAACTTTCTCCTATTTAATTTTCAAAATAATTATTTTTATTTTTATTGTATTCTAAACAAATAAATTTAACCATTATTATAATTATTGGTTTATGATTGTATTTTATAACAATGTCACATTTTTTTTTACCACTTTAATTAAATGATTAAATATTATATTCCAAAAAACATCTTAATTATGGAAAACTTTCTTCAATTTGTTTTTTTAAAAAAGAATGAATAATATTAACTTTTTAAGAAGATCGAGATGTATATTAAATAAATTTAGTATATGATTAATTAATCATATAATTAAATTTTTCTATTTCTTCTTTTTTATTTTTTAAAAAAGAAGATGTTTAAATTGGGCAATGCTCATATGTATCCATTTTTATATAAACTTTTAATAAAGTAAATAAATTTCAATTTATTATATATATTATTACATGATAATAAATTTCAATTTTTTATATAAAAGGTTTTTTTAGTAATAAAATATATTATATAATTAAATATAAGATATTTCAATACAATAAAAATTACAAAATAATTTTATATTAATATTAAAAATATAAAAACAAAAAAATTTTAATTTTTGGTTTATTTGATATAAAAAAATGTATAAATTCAATTTATAATAAAAACAATAAATTTTTTATAATGTTAAAATGAATAAATCACTTTTATATAATAAATATAACAATTTTAATTAAAATAATTAAAATGTTATTACTTATGCCAATAAAAATAACAATAATTTATTAATGGTTGATATTTAACCATAAAAAGTATTATAGAAAACAAACAAATTTTAATAAATGTTTGTAAAATATTATAAAACATGTAAGTTTATTTTTGGTTATATTGTAAAATAGCATTCAGAGAAAGATGTATAAAAGCGTGCAAAATGGGTGAAAGATGAGATAATTAATTAAGGTGTAGTGGCCGTTAAAATTGGTTAATTTATTAGTAGTCGTAAAGATATTTTAGATAAAGATATTATATAAGAATTGTAATTATTGTAAGATAGAATCCCTGTTAAAGTAGATGTTAAAATTGACGAGTTATTTTAAAAACATTTTGACAAATTGCCATTAGAAATTTTTGATGAATTTGATTATACGCCTTTTGCTTCTGCATCAATTAGTTAAATTCATAAAGCTGTATATAAAGGTAAAAATATTGTGGTCAAGGTAAAAAAACCTTTAACAGAAGATTTAATAGAAATGGATTTTGCTATATTAAAAAATATTATTGATTTATTATTATTATTTAATAATAATAGATAATTATAAGATATTAAATTTTTATTAAAAGAGTGTTAAGAATGTATAGAATAAGAAACAGATTTTTATAATGAAATTAAAAATATTAAAATGTTTTAAAAAACTGCTAAAAAATTCAAAAGTATTTAAATTCCAGAAGTATATGAAAAACTTTCTACATCTGATTTTATTATTATGGAAGATTTATCTGGTATTAAAATTAATATGAAATCTTAATTGATAGAAGAAGGTTATAATGTTAAAAAAATTTCAAATAAACTTATAACATTTTTTATTGAAAGTCTTTTAAAATATGGCGTTTTTCATGCAGATTGTCATCCTGGAAACATATCAGTAAAAGATAATAAAATTATCTTTTATGATTTTGGTTTAGTATAAAAAATTAGTCCAGAAGTAAAAGATAATTTTAATAAAATATTATTTTATGTCTATGCCAATGATATAGATAGTATTATTAATTCATTGATATAATTAAAAATTGTTAAATTTAAAACAACAAGTTCTAAAAAATATTAAATTAATGAAATGAGAAAATTAATTTAATATTTTATTAATTATCTTAATACTTTGGATATTAATGATTTTAATACTTCGGTTATTAATAATATTAGTGACTAATAATTACCATTTTCTTTTGAAACAACATATATATATTTATTTAAAACGATTTCTTAAATAGAAGGTATTGTAAAGTATTTAGATCCTGATTTTAATTACAGTAATGTTATAGGTTCTTTTGTTGATACAGATTTCGATGTCTAAAAACTAATATAAATAAAAGTTTAAAAAGATATTTAAAGTTTATTTGGAAATTAAAACGGGGATAGTTTTAATTAAACATAACAAAATCAACAATTTAATAAAACACTATAAAGTTTTGATAACGATACTTTTTTAAATGAAATATATGACGATAATAATGTTATTGAACAAAACACTAATAATGATATTTTTAGAAATCTGTAACCATATTAATTAAAAATGATATAAATAACTCCACTAATTATTGGAATGGCAACTTTTGATGATATTATACTTCAAATAATATTTTTTATAACTTATTATATAAGTATTGTATCAAAAAAACAATGACAGATTATTATTAAATGATTAAAAATATTATTTTTAAAATTATAATTATTAATAGTATAATATATATGATTAAAATTTCATATAATTTCCGAAAATGATACAAATGGAAATTATTTGAAATATATAATATATTCTTACTCACTAATATACATCATATTGGGTTTATTTTTACATTTATATTCATACATATAATGATATATTAAACTTTATTCATTTGTGATAATTAATTTTTAATGATATTATATTAATTTTAGTATTAATATTTTTGTTTAATTAAATTAATCATTTAATTCATCATTCAATTCATCATCTAATTAATAATTATTTTAATGTGTATTAAATATTAATGTCTTAGTATTCGTATCATATAATGATTTATATGTTTCTTTAATTTTGTTAAAGAACAATAATTCGTATCTATATATTATTTTTTTATATAATACATAGATATTTAATAAATCTTAATTTTTAAAATTGTTATTATTGTAAGACTTAATCATATTGATTATAGAATTATTTGTTTCTATAATGTTATAATTATTTTACACAATTAATACAATATTTGCAAAATCATTATATAAATTAATATAATATTAACGAATATTATCAACATTGTTTTCATCTAAATTTTCCATATAATTTTATAATTAATTTTATAATTAATTTAATTGGTCTGTTTGATAATTTAACTGTATTTAATCCGAAAGATTATTATTTTATATATAATTCTATTCAAAACCTTTTAAGAAATTTATATGATAAATCATTTTATTAAATTAACTTATAATTTACTATAATTTAAATATTTCTTATTAATTATATATAAAATTTAAAACTTAATTAAAATTTTTTATTTGTATATTTGTTTATATTGGAAATAATTATTAGTTATTATTAATATAATGTTCTTCAAAATCTTTCTGATATTATTTATTAACAATTGGAAGGTTATTTTGTTTATTTATCTCAAAAATAAATGTAAATGTATCAATAAAATTATATTCATAATTTGAATTATAATATTATGACTTTAATCCATTTGGAATCGTTGCACGATTATGTCCAGTTGTTATATTAATATTATCTACAAAATTTGTGTTTATTCTATGTGTATTAAATTAATTATATTTAAAAACTTTATATAGTTATATTTAAAGTAGTTAATCATTATTATTTTAATTATTATTTGATTAATCTTAGTATAAATCTAAAATAATATTATTTTATGTTTATTAATCAAAATAATTTATAAATGTAATATATAAATCTTAAAATTTTAAAGAATTAAAATTATATAAATATTTATAATGTATATCATAATATACATTTATCGGATTATTTTTCATACCTTAATCTTTTTTTAGTATTTTTTGTAATTCTTAATAATAATTAAGTGAAAAAGTATTTATTGTTAATTATTAAATTAACGGTTAAATCTCATTAAATGCTAATTTAAATTATTTAAATTTTTACAAATCAATATTCGATTAAATTCCTTATATGTGTTATATGTCATAGTAACATGTTGCTACTTTGATAAAATAATATGTCCAATATAAACTAATATTATATTTGGGTTATAGATTATATAATTATAATAAATTTTCTTAATAATATTAATATTATATTTTTATTGATTCATTACATTTTTAATCATTAACAATATTCTATGTTTTTATTATATCTAATTTAATTTTCATAAAAATATTTTATTATAAAAGATAATTATTGTCTTTTTCATTTATAATTGGTCTTATAAAAGATTTTGTATATTTTAAAATTTTATCATAATATTATTTACAATATGAACTCTTTAATAACGATTCAAATAATGTTTCTCCATAATTTGAAATAATATTTTTTAAATCATCTAAATTGCAAAATTATAAAATTAGAATATTAAATATTTCCATTTATTTTATTCCAGATTATATAGATTCCAATGTTTTAACAATAATATTTTTTTATAAATCATAAATATTTTTTTATATATTTTAATATCCGTTAATAATACAACATTATTAACATATATCTTTTCTAAATATATTATTTTCATATTATTAAAACAATGATTTATAATCATAAAGATTAAAATATTCATAATATAATGAATTATAATTTACCGCTTATAATATATTTAGAAAATATATATCATAAAATTTTACATTTTATATATAAGTTATTGTTTTTGAATTTTTATTATAATCAAAATTTTTTTAATTAATTTGATTTATTTATAATATTTTTATAATGTTTTCATTACGAATTATTTTATATATTGTTGATTAATCTAATGTATATATAATATTATTATTTTTCTTTTTGTCTTCATCTATGATATAATTTACAAAGTTAATAATTGTTTATTATTTTGCTTTTTATAATATCTAAATTATTGGAATTAATGACATTTGTAAATCAATGAATAAATTAATTATTTTAATGAAATAATTTTAATATTCTATCAAATATTCATTTTTAAAATTATAATTTAAAAATTAAATATTTTTTATTATATTTTTTAAATATTCGCCCATATTTTCATAAAATTCTAATTATGATTATTTTAATATTGAAGGTTATAAAATTGCAAAATTATATATATGTTATAATTTTTAATATAATTTTTAATTATTCATTGATTTATTTTTTAATAATTCAAGAGTATCATTAATTGATATTAAAGATTTCTCAAAATCAATTTGTTAATTTTTTTACTATTCTTCTTAATTAATATAATATATATTATTATTAGATAATTTAAATTTTAAAACAAATTATTTGTAATTATTTTTAACATTTTGTTAATCATGAAAATAATAAACAATTTAATTCTTATATTTTTCTTTTAAAATCAGGGTTATTTGATCCATTATGTGTATGTATTAATTCTAATTTTATATTTTTTACATGTATGAATATGTATAAATAGCTATTTTTTCAAAATAATTATGAAAATGTTATAAATTATTTTCAACTTATTTAATAAACATCTCTGTAATTTATTAACATTCAAAAATATCACAAAAATGTTTATATACTTATAAACATTAGAATATTGTATTATATAATTTATTTTATAATTAATAAAACAGTTCATGATCATTTGAGATAAAATTTTCAATATTTTGTTACTATATATATTGATACTATTCTTTAATATATTTTTAAAATACTATATATATAATATTGAAAATAATCATATATATAGTATTATAATTTATACTTTATATTTTTAATTAACCATATCTAAATGCAACATCTGTTAATTTTATACTATTTTCGTTTAATATATTACAATATTATTATAATAATATATTCTTAATTTAATTATTTGATAAAATTAAATTAAGATTTTAAATAACTAATTCATATTTATTGTCTTTATTTTATTTATCATTAAAATTATATAAAAAGTTATATATTAAACATATCAATATATTTAAATTTATATTTTTTGTAATTTATTAATTTGATTATGATATTTAAACTAATTCATTTAATGATTATATATTATTATCATTAATTTTAATATATCTATTGTATTATTATTATATTGAAGATTTATTTTAATTAATAGTATAATTATTAATAGAATGTTAATCATCTAATATTGTTTAATTATTTTCAATATTTTATCCTTGTAATTTTTAAACATAATTTTATAAATATAGAATTTGTTATTCCATTTTTCTTAAAATATTTAGTATAGATAGAAAATATAATTATAAATATAAATATAAATATAGAAAAATTTTATATATAATATTAAAAATAATATAATTTCAATTTTATTTTTAATATTATTTTTTAAATATTATATTATATAATCAAGATACAATAATTGGGGTTTTTATCTATGTAATAATGTTTTTTAACTATTTAATAATATATGGTAAGTCTCGAACACTCCCGTCGTTATCAATTAACAAAGGATACTGGTCTTATTAATTAATAATACCAATATGTGAATATGAAGTAATAAGTGTGTATTTTTAACAGATATTGATTCTAATATCACTATTATATCTTTATGATATAATATTACACTATTCATTAAAATATATTCTAAATTATTCCATAGTTTCAAAAAAATTAACATATGCTTACAATAATAATATTTAATCTTTTTCATTTTAAAATTATACTAAATAGTTTTATTGTTCTGTTCCAATTGTTATTAAAGTATTGTATATTTCTCTAAATTCATTGTTTTTATTTTTTTTTTTTTATAAAGAATAAAGTTTTGATTAATATTATTTTTTAGTAATTTCTTGTGATAGATATTAAACTAATATAGAACTTAAACTTTACAATTCTTATTATTCATTTTAAGGTATTTTAAAATATCCATATTGACTTAATTCGATTTATTAAATATGATTTAATGTTCGTGTTATATTGTAAAAATATTTTTCTATAAGTTTTTTATATAAAGTATCTATGTTTACAATAGTATTAACAAAATGATCATATACTCTATTAATTTATTATATTGTCAACATTTCGCCACATGGTATATCAATTACATTTTCGTGCTATTCTTGTGTTCTATTACGATTTTGTTATAACCATTCAAAAAAATGGGGGTTATGCATTCTATTTGATTTAATGATTTATCCCGTTTTCCAACAAAATCCAATATTACAATTAGTGCACCACATTTAATTACATCCATGTATTTTATATATAAATGCTCTACATTATGGACAATTTTTGGATTCTTTTTTAATTAATTTAAAACTTTCAACATTTGAAGGATCGCATTTATGATATTCTATTTTAATCTTCTCCAATTGTTTAATTTAATTTTCTTAATTATTTACTAATTTTAATTTCATTTAATCTAAACTTTACACAGGTTCATTACAATCATCACATATATACCAGTTACATAATTAACATATTGAATTTTTATCTAAATATCCATTACATTCATTTCTTTGACACGAACGGGTTACTTTATTTATATTTTATGATTATTCTTAGTTATTTTATTAATTTGCTCTTTATAATGATAATTATTATTATAAATTTTTAATATGTTCTTAATTATTTGTAATTATTTATAACGATTTATCTGATGTTGTAAAATCTGCCAATTATTATTGATATTATTTTTCTGTAATATCACCAATTTATGATTTAATACTTAAATCTTTTAAATATTAATTGTGTTCTTTTACTTATTTTTAATATTTTTTAATAACTATATTCAATTTAGTTTTTTAAATAATATAAGGATTTTATAATAACGGCATTGTTTATTCAAAGATTAATTATTATCTTTTTTTTTTCAAATCTCCGTTAATATATTTTTATGGAAAGTTATTAAATATAAATATTTCATCATATAGATGATTACATTGATAACAACCAACCAAATTAGAACTTTAAAAATATTATTTTTAACATTTTATACAACAATGTGCATAACAATTTGGACATTCTATTTTTTTTTCATTCTAATTATATTCGGTAGCATAACATATTTCACACACTTCATTTTCTGTGTCTGTGTCTTTATGTTATTCTAAAAAATTTTTAGCATAGTCTTTATATTATTATTAAAGCTATATTATATCGATATTTTATTATTAAGAAGACTACATTATTGGATAATTATATACAGAAGATTACAAAAAGAATATGTATTTTATTTAATTTATTAATATTGTATATTATATAATATTTAATTACAAAAAAATTCAATTTTGTAAAAATAAAAATTTTATTAAAATATACCATTTACATTTTGAGTACCATATTTCATTTTTTTTATTATTTGGTTTTTTTAGTGGTTTTAGTGGTTTTAGTGGTTTTAGTGGTTTTAGTTTTACCACCAGTTTGTAATGTCAATAATTAAAACAAATTATTAATTGCGTTATTTGTCAATACAATTTGATTACTTTTTTTAGTATTTGGCATTTTTTATATTATTATTTAAATAATAAAATAAAATTAATTCGACCAAAATAAACATTTTTTTTTATTATTATATAATTAAATAAAATTTTATTCATTTCATTCATTTTAAAATGTTTTCAAAAGTATCATCATTAATTTCTTTATTTAAAATTAGTTATACCATGGTTATTAAAGGAAGTTTTTGGGAACCAAGTGGTGGAAATAGTTGTGGTATTACTGATCCAGATATATGGTCGGGATATGTTGTAGCATTATCTCCATTGTCGCCTTATTATGGAAGAGATACGGTTAGTCCTGGTCCAGATTAAAATAATTTTTATAAATATCCAGGGTGTGGAATTTAATGTTCATTAAGATGTGTAGAAGCTTTTTTTGAATTTCCAAACGACCCATGTTATGATACAACGCGTAAAATTACAGTTACCGCGGTTGATACATGTCCAGAATGTGTAGATTAAGTTGATATATCAAGAAATGCTTTTGGTGAATTATCTAAAATTGAAGCAGGAATAGCAATGTTTGAATTAATATGTGATGGGGATATTTAATAACCAGAACCGGAAACTTAACCAGAACCGGAACCATAATAAAATACTGGAAACTTTATATTAAAAGATTAGGCAATAGATCTTTTAATATATATGGTTGAATTTTATAATAGCAATGGTATTACATTAGAATAATATAATGATATACGATTCAATGTATTGTAAAAAAATTGAAATTCTTGTATTAAAAATGTTATATATACATATACAATCAAGCAATCTAATTATACAACAATTGATTATAACGCTATACACAAATACTTATAAATCAACTATTTACAACGCTACTAAAAATGGCAAATAGTTAGAAACAATAAATTCCTATAATGGAATTTGAAGAAGACGACAATGACGAAATGTTTTTGTCAGGAATTCCCTCAATAGTAATTTCAAGAAACAATCCAGATATTCGAGATATGGTTTCCATAATGGAACAAATAGAAGAAGAAAGGGATGCTTTTGAATTAAAACTATTGAATACACAATAAGCAAATGTTATATCTAAAAAAGATATAATTAAGAAAAACCACGAGATTAAAAGACTTAATTATAAAAATTAAGAACTCGCGAATATTAATACAAAATATTCAGAAGATAATGAAAACCTCGCAAATATGACACAATAATTAAATAATTCTTATATGTAATTATAGGAACAAAATGGTTTTCTTAAAGTAAGATTATATGATTAAGAACGAACAATAATGGAACTCAAACATCAAATAATATTACTTTAAGATTAAAATAAACACTCAAATAGTTTTTATAATAACAAAATAATAACAAATATTAAAAAAGCTGTTGCGACACCAACGACAAAACAAACATCAATTAAATAAAATCGTTGTTGTGCGAATGCAAAATGTAATAGGTCCCTCGAAACAGGTTCTTATTACACTCTCAAATGTGGGCACAATGTTCATTTTGGGTGCGAAAAACACGGAACAGCAATTTGTTAATTTTGCAACAAAAGGATGAAGTGATTTACGGTTTTAAATAAAAATTTGAGCACTTTTAAGGTGTTCCAAAAATAATTTAAAATGCTGTAAATGGTTCAAATCTTATTAGTTCATATTTTTATTTACTTTTATTTATTGAAACATTATATATTTTAAAATAAAATAATGGAAAGACATCAATATATATCTGATTATATTTATTGTTAAAAAATAATTTATGAATATTTTTTATTATAATTAAGAGTTTTATAATT
>JACCEE010769490.1_pt1 | contig 10571 bp, 8 predicted proteins | sample 7449931 | NCBI WGS metagenome assembly JACCEE01 (sample SAMN15323457, study PRJNA562643) | freshwater metagenome | isolation source: river surface water | place: USA:Blue River Watershed | collected 2017-08-19 | reverse complement strand
GAACCCTCCGTCGGCAACCCGCCCCCCGACGCGCTCGGCCTTCCAGAATCGTTCTTCTTCATCGCCGATTCCGTTCTCATCTTCGACCACCACACCCGTCGCCTGCGCATCGTCGTCACCGCCGCTGTCGATGGCCCCGAATCCGCCCCAACGGCATACGCCTCCGCCTGCGACCGTATCCAGAGCGTCCTCGAAAAATTGGGGACCAACGACAACCTGCCAAAACTCGCAGTCCCCCTCGCCCCAGCCTCCCCCGCTGCCTCCACAGCGAACACGTCACCCGACGAGTACCGCGGCATCGTCTCGGAAGTGCAGGAGTTCATCCGCGCAGGCGACATCTTCCAAATCGTTCCCTCGCAACGGTTCATCACCGATTACCCAGGCGACCCACTCACCCTCTACCGCACGCTGCGCGACGTTAACCCGTCCCCCTACATGTTCTGCCTGCGGTTTGACGACGCATTCGCCCTCGTCGGATCTTCCCCGGAAGTTCACGTGCGCCTGACGGACGGTCTCGTCGAAATCCGCCCCATCGCCGGAACCAAACGGCGCGGCACCTCCGTCGCAGAAGACGATGCCAACGCCGCTGCGCTCTTGGCGGATCCGAAAGAGGCAGCCGAACATCTCATGCTCGTCGACCTCGCACGCAACGATGTCGGGCGCATCGCTGAGTTTGGCTCGGTGAAAGTCACCGACTTCCGCACCATCGAACGCTACAGCCACGTGATGCACATCGTCTCCCATGTCACGGGCCGCCTCAAACCCGGCCTCTCCGGCTTCGATGTCATGCGGGCCACTTTCCCCGCCGGAACCGTCAGCGGATCCCCGAAAGTCCGCGCCATGCAAATCCTGAACGAGAAGGAGAAAAACAAACGCGGCATCTACGCCGGCGCCGTCGGTTACTTCGGTTTCGATGGAAACACCGACTCCTGCATCGCACTGCGAACCATCCTGTTAAAAGACAAAAAAGCCTACGTCCAAACCGGCGCAGGCGTCGTGGCCGACTCCACCCCTGACGGCGAACACCAAGAATGCGTCAACAAAGCCATGGGAACGCTCGCCGCCATCGCCCGTGCAAACGCCGCCAACATCGAAAACGTCCGCTGACCCATGCTCCTCGTCATCGATAACTACGACTCGTTCACCTACAACCTCGTCCAGTACTTCGGCGAACTGGGCGCAGAACTCCGCATTTTTAGGAATGACGAAATCAGCGTTGCGGACATCGAGAAACTTGCCCCGAGCCGCATTGTGATTTCCCCCGGACCGTGCACTCCCAAGGAAGCCGGCATCTCCAGCGAAGTCATTCTCACCTACGGCACCCGAATGCCCGTCTTGGGCGTCTGCCTCGGACACCAATGCATCGGCGATGTGTTTGGCGGTGATGTGGTCCGCGCGGATCGTCTCATGCACGGGAAAACGTCGCCGATTCTCCACGATGGAGCAGGGGTCTTCAAAAATCTGCCGAACCCTTTTGAAGCGACCCGCTACCACTCGCTGCTCGTGAAGCGAAGCACGCTCCCTGACTGTCTCCAAATCAGCGCAGAAACCGCCGAGGGTGAAATCATGGGGCTTCGCCACAAATCACTCCCCATTCACGGCGTGCAGTTCCATCCTGAATCGATTCTGACCACACACGGAAAATCGTTGTTGCAGAACTTTTTGGAACTTTAGTCATGCTTCCAAAATCGTGGCGCGAGCAAGTGCCGTGGGCCGGTCGCATCATCGACCGTTTCCAACACTATCCGCGCCTGAGAAAAGCCGTTGTCGTGATCGCGGGCGGGTTCGTGTTGTTGATTGGCATCGTCATGATTGTGACCCCAGGCCCAGCCGTGGTCTTTATCCCGGCGGGTTTAGCGATCCTCGGAACCGAGTTTCGATGGGCCAAGCGCGCCCTCACACGCTTCCGCTGGCTCCTCCGCAAAACCCTCCGAAAACTGCGCTGATCGCCCCCTGCCGTTTCCAGCGGCTTTTTCGCCCCTCATGCGTTCACGCCAGCTTTCCCCATACGACCCATACGACCCATACGACCCATACGCCCCATTCGACCCATTCGACCCATACGCCCCATACGCCCCATACGCCCCATAGGACCCATACGACCCATCTCCCGCTCATTTCGTGAGGAAAAGCTCACTCTCCACAATGGCCTCCACCAGCGAGCGGAAACCATAACCCTGCGCCCGCGTCTTCTCCAAAATCCGCGCGATTTCGCGGCGATCGGAATAGTGATTTTCCGACCCTGTCGCATACATCAACAGCTGCCGGACCATGTTTGTGGCAAGCGCCTCGGGGTTCCGTAAGACGAGCTCTTGAAAACCCTCCACGCTCTGGAACTGCTCCCCAGTCGGGAGTTGTCCCGACGCATCCACCGGTTGATGAAGCCGAATCTTCGGCTCAAACCCAGACGCAAAATCAAACGCCGCTCGCATCTCGCCATTCGCAATAGATCGATACCGGTCACGAAAACCGCCGATGACATCGAAGCTTTCAAGCGCAAAACCCGGCGGATCGATTTTCGAATGACACCCCGCACACCGAGAATCCGCGCGATGTTTCTCCAGTTGCTCGCGGATTGTCTTCGCCCCACGCGTATCCGGATCAATCGCTGGAACACCAGCCGGCGGGGGCGGAATCACGTTTCCGAGAATGCGCTCGTTGATCCACGCCCCCCGAACCACAGGCGAAGTGACCGTGCCATTCGCCGTGACTTTCAAAACCGAAGCCTGCGTCAGAAAAGATCCGCGAGGACTACCCTCTGGCAGTCCCACTCGACGAATCTTGGAACCCGTCACCCCCGAAATTCCGTAATGATTCGCCAGACTTTGATTGATCATCGCGAAATCGGACTTCACCAGATGCGTCACGCTTAAATCCCTGTTCACCAGCTCCCGCAGGAATGCCCGCGTCTCCAGAATCATGCTGTGTTTAAGATGCTCGCGCGCCTCCGGATAAAGCTTCGCGTCAGGTTGCGTCGCATCCATCTTCCACAAATCGAGCCACTGATCCGTGAAATCCGCGATGAACCGGTCCGAGCGCGAATCCGAGAGCAGCCGATCTGTCTGCTTTCGAAGATTCTCAGGCACGTGCAGCTGCTTGCGCGTCGCCAGTTGAACCAACTCCTCGTCCGGCAGACTGTTCCATAACCAAAGCGCAAGACGCTCCGCGAGCGCCTGATCCGAAATCCGACTTCGCTGAGTGCCTGACCCCGAATCCACCACATCGCCCGTGAACAGAAAGTCCGTCGAGCAAAGCGCCGCCTTGCACGCTTCCTTCATGGCATCCTCGAAACAAGCGCCACCCTCCAACTCTCGCATCACAATCTCTACGTACCCTGCCCGCTCAACATCCGGAACCACTCGACGGAACGCTCGAGGAAGAAACTCCCCAAGCAAACGCGTAGCGTCCTCCCGAGGGTGCGCGCTGAAAACACTCTCGAGCGGCGCCTCTTTCTCCTCCTTCAACAACTCGCCATTCGTCGGACGCGTCCCACCGTTGCGCGAGCGCTGACGAACGGGAACCCGCTTCGGAGCAACCACCTCTTTCTGAGAGGAAAGCGGCCCAATGGGAAGGTCCCCGAAGATCGCCGTGTGGCTGCGCGGCGGCCACTGTTCGAAAAGCGGCCCCTCCACCTCAAACCAGTCGAGCGCAATCCCAGGGCCAACGTGAACGGCACAAGAACCCGGCGATTGGGACGCCCACCGTCCCGTGTTTTTTTCGTACCCCGTGAGCGTCCCAATTTCAAATAGGAGCTCCTCGTTCACATCAAACCAACCGGCGTATTCGTGAAGCGTGCTCTCGAGGTTTGGCACGTCAAACATACCCAACCGTCGGGCAGGCGAATGAATGAAACGCGGGCCATCGGACGGAAGCCAAACCGAGAGCATGAACGACTCCGTCCGGTGCGGACGCTCGACCTGTCCTTGATTCCACCAAAAGCCCCACGCGGAAGTTCGCACCCGATAGTTTCCGGCGTACACCGGCGAGAACTGGAGGCTGAAACTAAACGTTCGTTCGATGGGGCCCGTGAAGTAGCCGATTGCACCCGAGTATTCGCGGAGCTGCGTTCCAAGGGATTGGTTGCGACGCCTCACTTCTTCAGAACCCTTTGCCCCCCAAAGGTCCTGATCAGGCGCAGGAAGAGGCAGCAACGGATCAAACTGTTTTTCCTTCAACAAGACGGCATCACCCCTCGCAACCCAGTTCCACGTTTCTGAGCCGCTCGTCCCGCCGAACCGACGCTTCAACACCGGCGGCGGCGAGCTTCGAGTCGCAATCGCCGCCGACAACGCATAATCGGCAGCATCCATGAACTGGTTGAGGTGAACATTCGAAAGATCGAGAGCACGCCCGATTTTGTTGTATCCGTGCCGCCGCTCATCCTCAGGCAACAAGTGTTTGATACGCAGACTCGGCAACTGGAGCAAATCGCGTAACGCGTTCTCGTACTCCTGCGCTGTAAGACGCCGCAGCAACGCTCGACCGTTTTTTGCAACCGTCCCCAAGTCAGCCTGATGCAACCGCTCATCCAGCCCACGCAACATCGCTGCCGTTTCCCCCTCGGGCGGACGCTCTTGCCGCGACTTCGGCGGCATCTCACCCAACGCAACCCGATCGTGAACCTGCACCCAAACATCGAACCGTGACGCCAAATCGCCCGAAGCACACACGGACTCAAGATCCAGCCCCCCTTTCTTGGTCGCACCGTCATGGCACTCGAAACAATGCGCCTCCAAGTAGGGACGAAACGAGCTTTCAGCCGACCACGCAACTGCGGCAACAGCGTACGAGCACACAAGGTAGAGCGCGCCTTTTATGGATGAAATCAGCATGCGAGCTCCGGTTGGGAAGTCTGACCTCTCCGAATGCGCAAAATCACCCAACTCGATAAAAATGTCAGGGGCTGTTCCATGGTCACTTAGTCAGGAAAAGATCGCTCTGCACGATGGCCTCAATGAGCGATCTGACCCCGTATTCATCAGCTCGAGTTTGGTCGAGAATGCGCGCAATCTCGCGTCGGTCTGAATAGTGCGGCTCAGACCCAGTCGCGAACATCAGCATCTGCCGAATCAGATTCGCCGCCAACATCTCCGGCCTGCGCAGCACAAGTTTCTGAAACTCTGTGAGGTCTCTAAAAGTCTCCCCTGTTAGAAGTTGACCCGAGGAGTCAACTGACTGATTCAGACGTACTCTGGGATCGAAGCCCGCATCGAAATGAAAATCCATCAGCGTATTCCCCTCACTCAGTGAGCGGTACCGATCGCGAAAGCCTCCAATGACATCGAAGCTCTCAAGAGCAAAACCCGCCGGATCCATTTTAGCGTGGCAGCCCGCACAGCGCTCGTCCGAACGATGCTTCTCAAGACGCTCCCGAATCGTCTTCGCGCCTCGCGTGTCCGGATCCAATGCCGGCACGTCCGCCGGCGGTGGCGGTATCACATTTCCCAAAATGCGTTCGTTCATCCATGCGCCGCGAATCACCGGAGAGGTAGATGTCCCATTCGCAGTCACCTTCAAGACGGCAGCCTGCGTCAGGAACGCACCGCGCGGACATCCCTCCGGAAGCGGCACACGCCGAATCGCTGAGCCGACAACGCCCGCCACCCCGTAGTGCCTCGCCAAACTCTGGTTCAACATCGCAAAATCCGATTTCACGAGGTGGGTCACACTCAAGTTCCGAGCGATTAGTTCACGCAGATAAGCCCGCGTTTCGGCAATCATGCTGTGCTTCAAATGCTCGCGACCCTCGGGGTACATCCTCAAGTCTGGCTGCGTCGCATCCACCTTCCGCAGGTCGAGCCATTGATCGGTGAACTCCGCGATAAATCGATCGGAACGTGCGTCCGCCAATAATCGAGCCGTCTGTCGCTTGAGATTTTCGGGATAGTGCAGGCGATTGGACTTGGCCAGCACGAGCAACTCCTCATCGGGGATACTATTCCAGAGCCAAAGCGAAAGCCTCTCGGCAAGAGCGTGATCCGATAGACGCTGCCGCGAATCCCTCGAGAGTGCGTTCCGCGTCTCACCAACAAACAGAAAATCGCTCGAGCACAGCGCTGCCTTGTAAGCCTCTTTCATCGCATCCTCAAAACAGGCGCGCCGGCCCAACTCACGCATCGCCACCTTCACGTAATCCTGAACCTCATCGGAATGCACCTGCCGACGAAAGGCTCGCGGAAGAAACGCGGCAAGCAGTTGCGCTGCATCCTTTTTCGGATGCTCGCTGGCCACGCTTTCAAGCGGCGGTTCCTGTTCCTCCTTCGGAATCGACCCATTACTGGGACGCGCCATGGCCGAACGCGACCATTGCCTCACAGGGGCGCGCGCGGGCGCAATCGCCCCGTCACCCGTCGCGAATGGCCGAATAGGCAACTCTCCAAACAGCGCCGTGTGACTGCGAGGCGGCCACTGATCATGAATCGGACCCTCAACCTCATACCAGTCGAGTGCGATTCCAGGCCCCGTGTAAACCGCGCAAGCCCCCTTCGCGTCGCCCGGAAACCGACCCGTCGTTTTCTCGTGGCCGTTCAAGGTGCCAATGTCAAAAACCAGCTCCTCATTCACATCAAACCATTCCACAAACTCCTGAACCCGACTCTCAATCGAGGGCACATCAAACAGACCAAGCCAGCGTGATGGAGTATGAACGTAGCGGGGTCCGTCAGTCGGCATCCACGCAGTAAGGGCAAATGATTCGTTGCGTTTGGGAGGCTCGACCTTGCCGCAATCCCACCAAAATCCCCATGCAGACGTGCGAATACGATACCGCCCAGCGTAAAGAGGAGCGTACTGCAGCGAAAAAATCATCGGTCGATGAACCGCACCCGTGAAGAATCCACCCGCGTGCGGATATTCGCGAAGCACCTTTGAAAACTCGTTGTAACGAGACCGTTTAAGTTTCTCGTCTTTATTCAAATCGTCCTCAGAACTCGGGAGAGGCACCACCGAGTCGTATTGCTTATCCCTCAACGGCACCGCACTCCCATGCGACATCCAGTGCCAAGTCTCGGAACCGGTCGCACCGCCATAGCGCTGACGACGCACCGGAGGCGGTGTGCTCCGCGTGGCTGTCGCCTGAGTCAACGCCAGATCCGCAGCGTCCATGAACTGACTCAGGTGAACATTCGAAAGGTCGAGAGCCCGGCCGATTTTGTTGTATCCGTGCCGCCGCTCATCCTCAGGCAGGAGGGGCTTAATCCGAAGTCTCGGGATATGCAGCAAATCGCACAGCGCGTTCTCGTACTCCTGCGCCGTGAGCCGCCGCAGGAACGCTCGACCGTTTTTTTCAACCGTCCCCAAATCCGCCTGATGCAACCGCTCATCCAGCCCACGCAGCATCGCTGCCGTTTCCCCCTCGGGCGGACGCTCTTGCCGCGACTTCGGCGGCATTTCACCCGACGCAACCCGATCGTGAACCTGCACCCAAACATCGAACCGTGACGCCAAATCACCCGAAGCACACACGGACTCAAGATCCAGCCCCCCTTTCTTGGTCGCACCATCGTGGCACTCGAAACAATGCGCCTCGAGATAGCCGCGCGTTGGCGCATCCACAGCCATCAGGCCGCACAGGGAGAGTGGAAGGAGCGCGGCAAGGGCGAACAGAGCGAGCCGATTCATGCCGATTGCAATCCCGAGAGAGCTCCCGTGCTCGTAGAGAAACTTTCGTGCTCTAACCCCATGTGCTGAAGCATGGAAACAAACAGGTTACAAAGCGGGGTATTGTTTTTTAAATCAAACTGCAAGTGCTGACCATGCCGGAAACGGCCACCCGCCAGCAGGATGGGAAGATTCACATTCGAGTGATTGCTGCCATTGGACATGTTCGAGCCAAACACCACCGCAGTGTCGTCGAGTAAACTGCTCCCGCCCTCGTTGACCTCAGCGAGTTGGGCGAGAAACCGTCCAAGATTCTTCATGCCCGATTCCTCAACCTTCGCAAGCTGCTCGAGCTTCTCAGGTTCGTTACCATGATGCGTCAACGTGTGCGTCCGGTCACTAACACCAGGCAGTTTCACCAACACCTCCAGCGGGTTGAGATACAGCGTGACGATTCGGGTACTATCGCTCTGCAAAGCCAACAGCGTCATGTCGTACATCAACCGAGCGCGGTCAACGTCCTGCGTGTTGTCCGCGATATCCTGCGGTTGAGGGGCCGCCGTCCGAGGCTTCTCCCGCCGCTGCCAAATGCGGGCCTGCTCCAGTCGTTGCTCCAGCTCACGCACCGAAGTGAGGTATTGCTCCAAGCGGGCCCGATCCTCCGCACCAAGCCGCTGCGACAACCGCTTCGCCTTCTCGGTCACGAAGTCGAGCGTGCTCACCCTCTGCCCGATTTCGCGCATCCGCCGCTCACTTTCCTCCGGTGTGTCCGGCGTAAACAGACGCTGATACACCTTCATCGGACTCAGCTCCGGCGGTATAAATACGCCATCCCGCGAGACCGACAAAAGCCCGTCGTGCTGGCCGTTCACTCCGAGTGCCAGAAAGGGAAACCGAGTGTGATGCCCAAGCGATTCTGCGGCGAGTTGATCAACGGAAATGCTGTTCTTGAAAACGGCCGAGGAAGGAAACCGCGCACCCGTGAGAAAACTTTTTTCGACCACATGGCCGCCCGAGTTGTCGGGATGCGAAAGCCCGTTCATGACCGAGTACCGTCCGCGCACCGACTCGAGATGCGCGAGATAGCGTGAAGGTTCGTATCGGGCTCCGATTTGCTTCGGGAAAAAGTTTTCCGCAATCAGACCCGTGTTGGTCATGATGCAAACCATGCGCTTCGCCGTTTTGGCAGCGGACTGCCCGCGGACGTTTCGTGGCGCAAGCGCCTCGAGAAACGGGAGAGTCAACAGGGCCGAACCACTTCTCAGAAAGTGGCGCCGACCAACGGACTGAGGGTTCGCGGCGGAAGAGCGAGACGACAAGTTCATCAGATTCATGTTCAAGATAAGCGTAGTTTTTCGGGTCGCGATCAGTGCCGATGCAGGACCGAGATTTTGACATCGTCCACGTAATGGTGCGGGAACCGAACCGCGCCTTCTGCCAAGGCGGGCTGGTTCTGATCAACCGCGAGATGAAGGACCATGTACCGAGTGGTTCGCGTGAGCGGAACCTCGATGGAGACTTCCCTCCAACTTCCCGGAGTTTCCGGAAGCGGCAATCGTCGCGAGGCCGTTGCGCAGCTGCGTTGCTGAAGCTCGGCGAGCCCCATGTTTTGCGGCAACTCGTGCAGTTCCTCATCGAGAAGAATGGCCTGAACCGTGCACGAAAAGGTGTGCGTCTCAGGGTTTTTTCCGCTCGCAAACGAGGCGGAAACTCGTGCGCAAAGGTCAGGCGCGTTTGAAACACTCGCGAGATCGATGATGCGATACACATCACCCCACTGACTGCGGGGAGAGTTCTCGTTGAGATGCGTCGCTTGGATGAATCGAAGCATTCCACGCCCACTTAGCGGACGGACCTCTTCCGTCGGCCCCACGCTTTCCGCTTCATCCCCAGCCCAAACGCCAACTTCCCGTGGAATGCCAGGAATCGTCTGGAAAGCCCCTGCTTCAAAGCTCTCGACAAAAATCGTTTTGATTCGAGTGAACGAAGGCGCCACGTAGGCAAACAGCATCGAGGTGCAAAACATGCCAAGGACGATGCCCGCCGCAGCCGCAATGGAAGGAGGCCACGTCAACCCACGGGGCCGATCGGCCGGCGAGACCGGACGAGGAGACGCATTCTCCGCTACCGCCCAGAGATGCTCATCCACCGCAAGGCAGGAGTGGGCGTCTGCCATCTCAAGATAGAGGTCTCGAGCCCGAGGATTGTTACGAAGGCACGCGTTCAATCGAGCGAGGTCTTCGTGCGTCAGTTGCCCATCGAGGTGGGCTTGGATGAGACGAACCAGTTGATCGGAAGGCATGCTCATGAATCGGTTTGAAGTTTGCGGGCGATACACTGGTGCAATGCCTCGCGAATGCGCTGAAGGGCCTTGTAGACAGACTCAGCCGTGCGCCCGAGCTTGGCCGCCATTGCGTCAATCGCTTGATCCTCGAAATAGTAGTCCCGAACCATCGAACGCTGGTCGGACGGAAGCCGGTTCAAACAATCCCTCAAATGCTCGCGTCGCGCATCGAGGTGTCCCGCCAACTCGATGCGGCGCGCATCCAACAGAGCCGTCACGTCCTCCTCCAGCACGACTCGGCGACGCGACTCCGAACGGAGATAGACCCGCGCCTCATTGAGTGCGAACCGACACGCCCAAGGGATAAACGGCCGCGAAGCGTCGTACTTGGCCACTGCCTTCCACAGCGCCGCAGCCGTCTCCTGGACCACATCCCGCGCATCGCTCACGTTGGGGACAATCGCCATGACGTAGCGAAGAATCTCGCGTTCCGCCTCAAGAAACAGGCGCATAAACTGTTCCTCTGTGATTTGCGGACGCGGCGCATCTGGCGGTAAAGAAGCCATCTCGCCTCTACTTCTGCCGCCCCAGAACGATTTTGGACAAAAAAAATACGCCGCCCCCGGGGGCGGCGTATTTTTTTTGTCCAAAATCGTTCTGGGGCGGCAGAAGTAGAGGCGAGATGGCT
>JACCEE012778038.1_pt1 | contig 10577 bp, 10 predicted proteins | sample 7449931 | NCBI WGS metagenome assembly JACCEE01 (sample SAMN15323457, study PRJNA562643) | freshwater metagenome | isolation source: river surface water | place: USA:Blue River Watershed | collected 2017-08-19 | reverse complement strand
TGGCCGTCACAGGTCGTTTGCATTTCTGGGGATCCAGCCCAGCAAAAGTTCGAATCCCCAACGCTGCCAACTCGCATGGATGCTGGCTTCCCGCAAAAGCTCCTGACTTTTTCGGGAAAGTACGGCGACGAGCGAGTTTCGAAATTGGCGTAAGTCGTTGTTCTTGTTGAGTTTTTCGAACTCGCTCAGTCAGGAGCTGCTGAGCAGAACAGCGTCTCAATCTGCATCGTGACCCTGTGTGCGGGCACTTTCTTCAATTACTGGTCAGGAGCTGATGGAGAAAAATCCAATCAGATCAACAGCTTGCCGATGGGGATTGAAGAATTGAAACTTTGAAGAAAGTTTGTCTGGCGGGCCAAAACATATAGTTCCACTAACTCGCTCAGTTTTCCGACCTCCTTTTTTTGTGGGGTCGGGGATTCGAGCCAACAATCTCAAGAGTACGGTCCTAATCTAATTGGTACGGCGGACCTCATGGCTTTAAGTAGCTCTTAAATGCGCCTCTGTAGGAGCATCTTGCAATGCCCGATTGGCCGCATTAACTTTAGCTGAATCCTTGAACAACTCGATGTAAGCATGCGTCAAGTGGGGAGCTAAAGGTAATCAGGCCCGAACTGATAATCAAAAGCTGACCACCATCAACAGGGGCTTGCTTGAAAGAGGCTACGGCGACAGCACCATTCGCGCCTTGCTTGTTTTCGAAGGCGCGCCCAAGGATTCGACCCACTCAACGCGTCAATCTATAGCATTCAAAATTAAACCGAAATCACCTGCCCAGTAATGCAGCTGCACAAGCTACGAACGTATGCTCGCGCCACCTTTTCACCACTGATCAGCTCAAAGCCAGGAAAGGCTGCACAAGCGGCATCGGGCGTACCTTCAACCAAGCTAGGGCTAACAACGTTTAATCGCAAGCCATGGGGTAATTCGGTCGCAGCTGCTCGTGCCCAACTTTCTAATGCGCCGTTGACCATGCTAAAACTTGAACCGCCGATTACAGGCTCTGTGCTGGTTGTTCCGGAGGTCAAAGTAATGGAGCCGCCTGGCCTGAGCACTGATCGCGCCGCTAAAACAAGATTCACTTGTCCCATCAGCTTGTCTTGAAGACCTAAGCCGTAAATTGAATCTTTCAAATTCGCAACCTTGGCATCAGCTAGAACACCAAATCGAGCACGGCCTGCTGTTGAAATGATGGCATCAAGGGGCCCTAAATCTTTCAATGCATTTTCTAAAGTCACGCTGGCAGAAAGATCCAGCTGTACTTCGTTTGACGTTGCAGGCGGCTCAAGACCAGCACATATCACAGTGTGATTTTCCTTTATCGCTGAATACACGTGCTTTCCGATCACCCCCTTAGCACCAACCAATAAGACGCGAAGCTTCTGCTGCTTCATGGTTACTCCCCCTTCGCGCTTGGCTCTGAAAACACCTTGCCTGCAACCGCCCAATCGTGATGCTGAATATCATCAAACATCACATAAATATGAGATGGATCCACCTTGCACAGTCGCGATATCGTCTCTGTTATTTCATGCGCAATTAGCTGCTTATTTTCTGCGCTCCGGCCAGTCAGCATTTCAATACGAACAATAGGCATAGATACTCCTTAGATCAAACAGATAAATTCAACGCTTTGTTTCTCTTTAGCGGATTCAGGGCGTATGAATCGGCATCTAGCGCGGTGGGGCGGTTAGCCACAATATCGGCCAATAACTGCGCGCTAGCGCAGGCCATAGTCCAGCCAAAGGTGCCGTGTCCCGTGTTTAGATACAAGCGATCAATGGCCGTAGGACCCACAATGGGGGTTCCATCTGGGGTCATAGGGCGAAGACCACTCCAATCAGATCGATCGATGTTTGGCAAGGCACCGTAAAGGGCTTGGTATTGTTGAACGAGTTGCGCGCATCGCGCACGATTAATCTGGGTGTCAAAACCCACCACTTCTGCCATCCCTGCCAAGCGTATGCGATCTCCTAACCGCGTGACGGCTAGCTTGCTCGATTCATCAATGATGGCGCGCTTGGGGCCACCATATTGGGTGTCAGATCGAACAGTCACAGAGTACCCTTTGACAGGCGCAACAGGAATGGACATGTACGGTTTTAGTAGGCGTGCGCTTTCTACACCGGTGGCAAACACAAAGGCATCAGCCTTCCAATGTCTTTCGCCAGAACGGACTGCCAGCAATGATTTACCGGAAGCATCAAGCTCTAAGCCTTCAACTCTGGTGTTGGGCTGGTAATTCAATCCGCGTGCGACATTCCAAGATAGCAACCCCTGAACAAACCTTTCACAATCACCCGTCGCATCGTCTGGAACATAAATGGCGCCCCCTAATTGTGTAGTTCGTTGCAAGTCCGGCTCAAGAATGCGCAATTGTTCTGCATCGCACCATGAGGCCTGAATCCCAAAGCCTTGTAATTCATTCAAGCGCTGCGTGATCCATTGCCCTTGCAGCGCATTTCGGAAAATCAGCAACACGCCTGCTTCCCGCAGATCAAACGCAACGCCTGTTCTTGAGATCACCTTTTGCATGCAATTACGGCTGTACAACGCCAATTGCACCATGCGTTTACGGTGTTCGACAAACGTTGAGGCCTTGCAATTGCGCAAGACCTGCAGCAGCCAACGCATTTGAGGAATACTGCCGTCTGGGCGCCATCGAAAAGGTGCTTGAAAATCCAATAATGCCGATGCCACCTGCTTAGGCAAACTTGGAGTGGCCCAAGGCGCACAAAAGGCTGCGGACAAAAAGCCACCATTGGCGTGGCTGGTCGCACTGGCCGCAGTGGCAGCCGCATCAAGTAAGTGCACTTCATACCCATTCGCCAGTAGCGCATGCGCCGTGGTGACACCGATCACGCCTGCACCAACGACTACAACACGGCGAGTAGGCATCTGCATATTCCTTGGGGCTTAACGCGCGATCAGGTGGTCTTCAACGCATCGGTTTCGCCAACCTAAGTGTGGGTCCCTGCCTCAGCGAGCATGGCCGACAAATTCACACCAAACTCATCCCAAAGACGATCCGCTTTCGTTTTCATCACTGAAAGTCCAAAATTACCCATTCGACCCAACAAATCAACCTGCACTTGAATACGCAGGTCTGTCATGTCGTCATCTTGTGGCGTGAGTGTCAGCTCTGTGGTTTGCTTCAAAGAACTGGCGACCGAAGAGTCTTCACCCGTACCCTCGGCTCTGAGAAAAAAAGGTTCTCGCGATTCGACAATACGTGTGCGCAGCTTGAAGCGCGCGCTGACAAATGCAATCTTGACGTGCATGCTGGCAGCGTATTCATCTTTACTCACCACCTCAATCGATTGCATGCCTGGAACACACTTTGCCATCGCGTGGGGATCCAAGAGAACATGCCAAATTTTCTCTGGCGTGGCAGCGATGCGCAGCGATTTATCAATTTCCATCAGCACCCCCTGTAGCATCCAGCACAGACTCAATAATTTGTGTGTATCCCGTACAACGGCAAAGATTGCCCACCAAAGCTGCGCGTACAGCCTCCGCATCGGGCTTGGGGTTGGTCTCTAACAAGGCGCAAGCTGACATCAACATACCGGGTGTACAAAAACCACATTGCAATCCAGCACAACGCAAAAAACTTTCTTGCAGCGGATGAAGTTTGCCATCCTTGCTCAAACTTTCCACTGTGAGAATATTTTTACCCTTGCACATCACTGCCAGGTTGAGACACGATTTCACCGGTTTACCATCCACCAACACGGTGCAAGCGCCACAAATACCCGTTTCGCAACCGCGTTTGGTACCTGTTAGGAGAAGGTCTTCACGAAGAAAATCAGCCAACAGACGATTTGCGGGAACCTTTTTAGCAACTGCTTCGTTGTTGACATTTAATTCAATGGCGTGTTCACGCATGTCATCACTCCAGGTTCAATTCAAATAACTGTGCAAGCGTGCGCCTGACTTGCACCTGCACCATTTGACGTCGGTAGGCTTCACTACCACGCAAATCATCCAATGGTGTGATCGAGGTTGCGGCCTTGGCAGCGGCTTCGTAGATGCGCTCTAAAGTGGGAGCTTGACCTGCCAAACATAGCTCAGCCGCTTTCACCCGACTGGCCACGGCAACCGAAGCACCAATCACCAGTGTGGCGGCGGTGCAGACGCCTTGATCGACTTGCACCCTTGCAGCTACGCTCACCATGGGTCGATGCTCTGCAGGCGTGCGCAGAAATCGTGCGTAGCTTGCGCGCACATTTGCAGGCGAAGGCGGCACGATGATTTCATGCACTAACTCATCGGACTCAATAGCTGTTGTGAAGTAGTCCACCAAAAATTCGTTCAAAGGCAATTCACGCTTACCACGGAAACTAACCAACACAATACGAGCGTCCAGCGCCAGCAAACAGCAAGCTGGATCGGTAGCGGGGTCGGCATAGCACAGATTGCCACCAAGAGTACCTTGGTTACGCACTTGGGGGTTACCCACCTGAGATGCCATATGGGCCAACACTGGGCTGTGTTTGCGTACGATATCGCTCTGAGCCACTTGCGCGTGCAAACTCAGGGCACCAATGTGCAATTGACCTTGTGCGTCCACGCTGATGCCATGCAGCGCGTCTAAGCGAGCAAGGGTGACCAGCGTGCAGGGACCCAGTAAACGCTGACGTAAGGCGAGCATGAGTGCAGTGCCGCCTGCAATGAACCGTGCATCTTCCCCCAAATCCACCGCCATGCGGCTCGCCTCGGACACACTGGTGGGCTCCAAGAAGTCAAGATCATGCATGTTGGCCTCCTTGAGCCGCTTTGGCGCTCAAACCTGCAAGAACTTTTTCAGGTGTAATAGGTAAATCGACAATGCGAACTCCGATGGCGTCATAGACCGCATTAGCAATCGCTGCGGCCCCCGGCAAGATGGCTGTTTCGCTGGCACCCTTTGCCCCATAAGGCCCATTTGGTTCGTTGGATTCAACAATGCCACTGCGTAACTCGGGCAACGCATCAATGGTCGGCATCGTGTAATCTGCAAAGTCGGTATTGGCCAGCCGCCCGCCATCCAGATGGAGTTGTTCGTAAAGGGTCCAGCCAATCGCTTGCGCAGCAGCGCCGTTGCTTTGACCATGCACTGCCATCGGATTAAGCGCTTTACCGCAGTCATCTGAGACAAAGCTGTTGACAACGCTTACCTGCCCCGTTTCTGTATCTACCTCTACCTCTACAGCTTGCGCCGCAAACGAATACGCTGGGGCTATGTTACCCATCAAGTCGTCTTTATTGAACATTTCGGTTTGCGCGTCCCAAGTACCACTGACTTGCAAACCACTACCGCCGTGTGACCAAATATGTTGACGTACGACCTCTGCAAAACTGCGCTGCAAACTAGGGTTGGCTGAAACACGCACACACCCTGCCTTAATTTCTAATTCATCAGTGGCAACAGTTAGTAATGCGCTTGCAGCTTGCAACAAGCGCTCTTTAGCTGCACGCGCAGCCACAATTGCTGCATTGCCTGAAACAATGGTGACACGGGAGGCAAGCGATCCAATACAAAACGGTGAAACATCGGTATCGGGCGGTGCTATGTGCACATGCCCGATCGGTATGTCCAATTCGTGTGAAACGATTTGCGCCACCATGGTCATGGCACCTTGCCCCATATCCCCTTCTGCAAAATGAACAACGGCTCGACCGTCCTCATTCATTTTGATGACCACTGTGGATCCATCCCAATTGCCAATGGTTCGGTTACCACTGACGTGCATAGCGGCTGCGACGCCTTTACCCCGCTTCTTGACTGAAGAAGTGCTTGGTAATTGGCTGGGGACTTGCCACCCAATGGCTTGGGTGCATTGGTCTAGGCACTCTTGCAAACCCGTGCTGCCGATATGCCAACCATGGACCGAGGTCTCGCCTGGCTGGATGGCATTAAGACGATGCACTGCAACCGGATCAAGTCCAAGTTTGCGGGACATGGTATCGATGTGACTGTTCAAGGCAAAAAGCATTTGTGTGCCTCCAAAGCCACGAAACGCTCCATGCGGTGGATTGTTGGTGTACACCAAAGTAGCTTCTGAACGCACATTTTTGAGTCGATGCATGTTGTCGCTGCGCATGGCTGAAACGTGCATGATCTCAGCGCAAAGACCGCTGTAAGCGCCGCAATCTGCAACGATTTTGACGTCTTTGGCCACGATGCTGCCATCGGCAGCCATGCCCAAACGAAGTGTGATCTTTTCAGGCAGGCTGCTGCACGCCGCCTGGAAGTCCTCCAATCGGTCATTGACCAAGCGCACGGGCCCTCCAGCTTTCAAAGCTAGCAAAGCCGCCACCAGCGAGTTGGCGTCTTCCACAATCTTTCCGCCAAACCCACCGCCAACCGCCGGAGCGGTGACGCGTATTTTTGATACAGGGATGCCCAACGCGCCCGCGAGTCTTGCGCGCGCGAGAAATACCGATTGCGTTGAGGTCCAAATTTGCAAACGATCTTGATCATCGAGCCAAGCCACAGTGCCCATGGGCTCCAGATAACCCGGGTATTGCGCATGCGTCAGGTAAGTTTCTACATGCACAAGGTGTGCGCTGGCAAAGGCAGCGTCAACATCGCCACGATGGAAAGCAATGTGATGCGAAACATTATCTTTGCCATCATGCAATATCGATGCATTGGGTCTGAGGGCTTCGTCAGTGCTCAAAATAGGCACATCTTCTTCGTAGTGAACTTGAATCAAGTCCAATGCATCGCGCGCGATTTTGTCGCTGACCGCGGCGACAGCAGCCACTTCTTCACCGAAAAAACGCACCTTATCTTTGGCCAAAATGTGGCGATCCTTGTGTGCGATTCCCCAACATTGATCAGGGGCATCAGCACCGGTGATCACAGCACGGACACCAGGCAGCGCGAGCGCTGCAGAGGTATCTATTGACACAATGCGGGCGCTTGGATAAGGGCTTCGCAGAACCTTGGCATATAACATGCCAGGTAATTGCATATCACCGGTGTAGATGGCACGCCCCATCACCTTTGCCCGAGCATTGATTTGCGGCGTGTCTTTGCCTAAAGTGGATTCACTCATCGCTTGGCCTCATTCCATCAAGCCATCACTCTGCTGTGATTTTCAAGTCTTGAATGGTTTTGGTCAGCCGCTCGTAGTCAGCTGCATTGACTTTATAAAGCTGCTGCGATGGGCCACCCACAGGGCGCGCGCCAAAAGAAGCCATGCGCTCAACAACATCTGGCATTTTCAAGACTTCGTTGAGGTGAGCATTAAGCGTTGCGATGATGGCCGGAGGTGTCCCCTTAGGTGCCATCACACCGTGCCACGCCCCCTCTTTAACACTGGAATAACCTTGATCGGAAACAGTACCGATGCCAGGTAACAGAGGTGAACGATCAGGATCGGTGAGTGCTACTGCAACCAACTTACCGGCACTGATGTGCTGCGCCACAGGGCCATAAGTTGTGTATCCCAGTTGAATGCGACCCGTCAGCAACTCTGGGATCATGGGACCGATGCCTCGGTATGGAATGTGTTGTTGACTGATACCCGCAGCGCGGTTCAGCAACTCAGCTGCAATGTGCATGGGCGAACCAGCCCCTGGGCTGCCGTAATTGATAGGCTTACCGCTCTTGGCCTGATCCACCAAGTCTTTAACCGAACGAATGCCTGTCTCAGCGTTGGCCACGATCAACACCGACTGCCATCCGGTTTGAATCACAGGCTCAAAACCGTTGACAGGGTCATAGCTATTTGCAGGGTTGAGCTTTAACAATTGAGGTGCGGTTGTGAACGGATTAGGCGTGAACAGAAGCGTGTAGCCGTCTGGTTTAGCTCGTAAAGCCAAGGTATTGCCCAATGTGCCACCAGCCCCTGGCTTGTTGTCAACCACAACGGGTTGCTTGAGTCGTGCCGATAATTTTTCAGCGTATTGACGCGCCATGGCATCTGTATCGCCTCCAGGGGGATACGACACGATTAGCGTGATCGCTCGCTCAGGGTAGGTCTGTGCCAAGCCGGCTTGACAAAGCAACGCGCTGGCAGCAGCAACGGTAGCGTAAAGAAAAATTCGGCGATTGGAATGCATGAATGTCTCCTAAAAACTTGGAATGAACACGAAACCCAATTTAGATTGACGAATCGACTAGAAAAACATATAGTTTCACCAGGTGAAACTTTTTAAATGCGTTGTATGTCCGTCTCTAGCAGCGTCAAGTCGGTCGAGTCTCTGCGCCGTGGCTTAGCGGTATTTCATGCCATCCAGCAATCCTCGGCAGTCACATTCACCGAACTCAGACACCAAACAGGCATGCCAAAAGCGTCTTTGCTTCGTGTGCTCAAGACTTTGGAAGAAGCTGGCTGGATTTCTCGCAATGATTTGGAGAAGCGCTATGTGCCTGCCACGGTTCCCGGTGAGGTTGATGATTTAGCCGCTTGGCGCTCGAAGCTATCTTTGCTCGCATCCCCTATCAGAGCCGGACTGCAGAAGAAAATTCCATGGCCAACTGACCTTGCTGTCAGGGACCGCACAACCATGCTCATTTTGGACGCGCAACGACCGATTAATGCTCTTGCTGTAAATTACCGGGTGCTTGGATTTCGCCCCTCCATGTTGATCTCTTCCTTGGGGCGTTGTTACCTGTCCTTTTGTTCGAACGAAGAGCGACAGGCTTTACTCGCCGAATTGGCGCGATCTAACAGCGAAAAAGATACCGCTGCAAAACGTACACACGAAATTCAGCGAATGCTAAACAACAGCAAAGCGCTTGGTTACTGTCAGCGAGACTCCACCCTGCTCGGTGTGGACACGCCAGAGCGATTTGGGGCGATTTCCGTACCTGTTTTTTCAGGCAATCAACTCATCGCCTGCCTCAGTTGCTCCTGGCTTCCAGCTGTTGAGACAGAAAGCAGCATTGTTCAAAAGTATCTTCCTTTGTTACGCGAGGCAGCCAAAGTGATTGGCAGTCGAGCACATGAAAGTAAATTAAGTTCTATGCCAATCTAAAGCTTGATAACAGCAGCTTGCTTTGGACACCCCAAACCGTCAAGATCTGGATGTCTCCAGCAAAAAAAGCAAAGACACCAATGACACACTTTATTGCACATTAAAATATTTAACGCTACACAGCGCATAAAACATGGATATCTCAAAAACACTTTTTTCATTTAATGCGTAGGTCCATGGTTCGAGCCCAGGTTGAGGAGCCACTCTAAAAAGCACTGATTTATTAAGTGCTCTTTTCTTTTCTGAACAGTTTTCTGTCGTTATACGATTCAGGGAGCGACGAACCGTTGTTATTGCACGTTTATTACAAAGCGAACTCGATTTTTCTTCAAGTTCTTCCCGATGGCATGAAATCGTTTAAAAGAAATCTAGGACACGCCCTTATGACAAAAGTCAATGTGCTCTAACTTACCGATGAATCCTTAGCGCAACTGTTGCAGGCCTCTTCAAATGCACAGTTCGAATCCCCCACTCTCAAACCCCGCATGGATACTGGGTTCTCGCAAAAGCTCCTGACCTGCGCGTCTTGGTTCAGGGCTTTGGCTGGGTGAAGGGTTGCGTAACTCTTTGATTTATATAGAGTTCCGAACTCGCTCAGGTCAATAGCTGCTGAGCAAATAGCCGCCTCAAACTGGGATTGACCCTTTGTAAAGGGTGCTTTCTTCAAATCTGTGGGTTGGTCTGATGATAAAAAAGTCAATCAGATCAACAAGTTAGATCAAGCGATTTGAAGTATTGAAAAATTGAAAAAAGTTAGCTGGCGGAGCGAGAGGGATTCGAACCCTCGGTAGGGAAATGACCCTACGCCTGATTTCGAGTCAGGTACATTCAACCACTCTGCCATCGCTCCAGCTGGGTATCAAAAGATTCTATCAGGGGCGTCTCGCACCTGCGCCACCAATAGGCTGTGTCACCACACCACCCGTCGGCGCACTACCTGTGCTGCCGGTGGGGCTGATCGTGATGACTGCCACAACATTGTTGAGCAAACTACTGTCATCCAATTCGATGGTGGCAGAGCGATCAGCACGTGTGAACACCAACAAGCTGCGTTTGCCGCGCATGGCGGCCACCAAGCTCCAGCCCTGTTTTACAAACTGATCAGCAAAGTAGTTGTAAGTGCTAGAACCATCGGCGGGAATTTCAACGATGGCGCGTCCCATCCAGTTGTCACCAATCCCAAAGATGAGTGAGTCTGCCGCTCTGACTCTGCTGCCCACAGGCAAGGGTGTACGACCCAATTGATCTACTGCAAGACGTGCGTTGTTGTCGCCCGTTTCTAACGATGTGGAAGGCGTGTTGGCACACCCCACCAATAAAGCACCCAACAACATCAGCAAATATTTCATGCGCGCAACTCCGTTAAACCACCTAAGTAAGGTCGCAACGCTTCTGGCACTTGAATGCTGCCATCGGCTTGCTGATAATTTTCAAGCACCGCCACCAAGGTACGGCCCACTGCGAGGCCCGAACCATTCAAGGTGTGCACCCATTCGTTTTTGCCTTGTGCGTTTTTAAAACGCGCTTGCAAACGGCGCGACTGAAACGCTTCACAGTTAGACACCGAGCTGATTTCGCGATAAGTGTTTTGTGCAGGCAACCAC
>JACCEE012823973.1_pt1 | contig 10578 bp, 8 predicted proteins | sample 7449931 | NCBI WGS metagenome assembly JACCEE01 (sample SAMN15323457, study PRJNA562643) | freshwater metagenome | isolation source: river surface water | place: USA:Blue River Watershed | collected 2017-08-19 | reverse complement strand
TCAACATGAATCCCTTGATTTAAAACGGCTTGCGTTGCCAACATGGAATCGAGTCCACCGGAAATCAGGGCAACGGCTTTGATTTGTTTACGCATAAAAATTTTAAAAGCTAAATAGGCGCATTATACTGTGGATTGCAGATTGAATTCGTCGCTAAATTTAAACAGACGCACCATGCAAACCGTTCACAATCTGCGAAACTAACTCAGGACCTTGATAAATTAAACCGCTATAAATCTGCACTAAACTTGCACCGGCGGTTAATTTTTCACGCGCATCCGCTGCACTGAAAACCCCTCCCGCTGCGATAATCGGCAGTTTTCCAGCGAGTTCCTGTGCAAATAATTTCACCATCTCGGTTGATTTTTGTTTCAACGGTGCGCCACTTAAGCCACCGGATTCTTGTGCCAGCGGATGAGGTGCAATCGCGCTGCGTTCTAAAGTGGTGTTGGTCGCAATCACTCCGTCTATTTCAAATGCTATCAATAAACGCGCCAAATGTTGAATTTCATCCAAGGCTAAATCGGGGGCGATTTTAATCACCAGTGGAACGTATTTTTGATGTTCTTGTGCCAACAACCGCTGTTCTTGTTTGAGTGCATCCAAAAGTTTTTTAATTTCATCACCTTGCTGAAGTTGCCGCAAATTTTTAGTATTCGGTGAGGAAATATTAATCGTAATATAGCTGGCAAATGGATAACTTTTGCACAATCCAATCACATAATCAGCGACCGCATTTTCAATTGGAGTATCTGCATTTTTGCCGAGATTAATGCCTAAAATCCCTTGATAGTCTGCGTGCTGTACTTTATTTAATAGATAGTCAATACCTTGATTATTAAACCCCATGCGATTAATAATCGCGCGGTGTTCGGGCAGGCGAAATAAACGCGGTTTTGGATTTCCTGCTTGTGGACGCGGTGTCACTGTGCCGATTTCTAAAAAACCAAATCCTAAACTGGATAATGCGTCAATATAATCCCCGTTTTTATCTAATCCGGCGGCAAGTCCAAGGCGATTTTTAAAATTCAGCCCCATGATTTCGACAGGTTGTTCGGGTAAATTTGCAAAAAGTAACCGATTAAGCCCAAGTTGCTGGGCAGATTGGAGCAGTTTAAAACTGAAAGCGTGCGCAGTTTCGGGGTCTAAGCTAAATAAAGCGGGGCGCAGCAAAGGATAAATATTCATCGTAATTTAAACGGATAATTGATAAGGGGTCGGGTCAAGTTGTGGTGGACGTTTTAAAATTAAATCGGCTAATAATTGCGTAGAAGCCGGCGCAAGCGTCAGTCCATTTCTAAAATGTCCAGCATGAATACTGACGTTTTCTATTTCAGGATGATTGGCAATATACGGCACGCCATCATGGGTTGCTGGACGCAAACCCGCCCAGTGATGCAAAACAGGTGCAGTTTTTAAAGCAGGCAATAAGTGCGTGGCAAACTGCATCAGTTGTTGTTTCATCACAGGATGAGGCGTTTTGTCAAATCCGCTGTCTTCCACTGAACTGCCTGCCAAAATTTTGCCATCTCGCCGAGGTATCAGATACCGGTCTTTTTCCAGCACCATAAACTTAAGTAAATTTGGCGTGCCATCAAAAATAATCATTTGTCCTTTGACGGGGCGAATTTGTGGAGTTTGCATTCTACATTCGGGAAAAAGTTGCGAATAAAGTTCACCTGTCCAGGCACCGCTTGCCAAAATTAAATGCTGCACCGCAAACTCGCCTAAGCTGGTTTTAATTGTCACCACACGTTTATTTTTTTGCTGCACACCGGTGACGTGGCAATTGTCGATAAATCGCACTCCCTGTTGCACTAAAAACGCCCGCAACGATTTTAATAAACGCGGATTCCGCGCTTGCGCCACAGTCGGCAGCCACAAAGGATGCAGAGCATCTGAATGAAACCCGTTTAATAATTCAGGCGTTGCGTTTTCAAGCGGCATTTGCCATGTTTCAGCCCATGCTCGCGCCGTTTCAACATCGGGATTTTGCGTGATGAGCAACCCGCATTGCGTCCATTCGGGGTCGATACCGGTTGCCTGTTTCAATTCTTGATTCAGCAACGGATACGCCGCTAAACTGGGACTGAGCAAAGCTGAAATTGCCTTCGCTTGTCGCCAAGGATACAGCGGCAACAAAATTCCACCGCCCGCCCAAGACGCTTCTTGACTACTTGAATTTTTTTCAAAAACAGTCACCGCTGCACCGGCTTGTAACATTTGTTTTGCAGTCAGCAAGCCAATAATGCCACTGCCAATCACGCTTATATCGGGAATATTTTTTAGCATACACTCAAAAAAGGTAGGTTTCTTGCAATCAAAATTCTGTAGCATCGTATCATTATAGCCGCTTAGTGCAAGCTTGAACGTTCTTGAAACAGTCATTAAACAGCTCTTTAAAAAGATGCTGAATTTTTGTCACATTGTTGTTTTTTTTACACAAATGTGGATAAAGCCATATAAGAAGTTGATTACCTATTGAAATAAAAGGAAATAATGCGCGTAGTAAAAGCGTAACAAAACTTGTCACTTACCTTTTATACTGTTATTATTAGCCGCGTTTTGCTATACAGTGTTGTATTAAAGCAAATCATTACTCATCCATTTAGACAAACCTCTTGAGGGGGAATTCAATGACATTTACAAAAACTAAATTAGTGTTGGCCATTACCACAGCCACGTTTGCTTTATCGGCTGCGATGGTTTCTCCACAAGCGATGGCTAAAACCAAGAAAAATAAAAAAGTAAAAACCCACAAAACTTACAAATCTCGCAAAACCACAACGTCAAATGTTGTCGAAGCGGCTCCTGTTTCTGGTACATCAAATGATGCACTGCAAAGACAAGTTGACGAATTGTCAGCTCAAGTTAATGCACTGAAAAATCAACCGGCTGCTGTTGCGCCTGTTGCACCTGAAGTGCGTACTGTAAAAGACGACAGCAAAGATAATATGGTGTTCTTCCGTGGCGGTTGGGCGCATTCTAACCGTGATAGAAACGGTGTTTCAATCAGCAGCAACATCATCAACTCAAACAACGGCGCAGTCAGCGCGGCTGTCGCAGGCGATAAAGGCGATAAAAACGCATGGTACTTCGGTGCGGGTTTAGACTTCAGTGTAGATGACAATTTATTCGGCATGATGGACAAAACTGAAGTATTAGCTGAAGTGATGTTTGAATACAAAGAATTTGCAAATAAAGTTAAAGGTAACGCGCTCACCAACACCAGCAATGTTGCAGTGGCAGGGATTGCAGGCGGTTTAGGTTTACCGACAACTACTAACGGTGTAGGTTCAGCGCGTAATGTGACTGTCAGCCAATTTAGTTTGTCAGCATCACCTAAAATTAAATTTATGAAAGGCAGTGCGTTCTTACCTTGGATTTTACCGATTGGTTTTAGCATGGATGTCATCAGTCCACCTTCTGAATCAATTACTGTATTGCAACCCGGCATGGTGTTCGGAGCAGGTGCTGATTACAACTTGTGGAAAAATATCTATGTTGGGGTTGATGCACGTTATCACCACGCATTAGGCAACGGTGTGGATCGCGTCAACGTAAATGGCTTCACCGCTGGCGGCTATTTGGGTTTAGGCTTCTAAGTTGCTTTAACTTAAGAAATCTCAAAAGGGAAGTTTCGACTTCCCTTTTTTTATGGCATTGACTACTCTGTTTCAGCGGTCGGTTTCGCCAATAAAATCCCCATAAAAAATGCCAATAAAAAGCCTTCAGGAAAGGTTTTAAAATTCGAGCTGAATAAACTGACCGCACTAATTGCCAATAAAAAACTCACCGCTATTACGCCAAACGGAGTTTGCTTCACCCCTTGATAGACTGCCGTTGCAAGATATGCCACAAACAATAAAACGCCCACCAAGCCGTTTTCTAAGCAAATAAATAAATATTGATTATGCGGGTCAGTAGCCGGTTCGCCTCGCCAATCTTGATATTTTTTTGCCGCATAAGGTTGATAGGTTTTCGCAAAAGCCGATGTCCCATAACCGAAAATCGGGCGTTGCTTAATCAATTCCAAGGTGTTTTCAAAAAATATCGCTCTCACCCCAATCGATGTTGGCTCTTTGCTGACTTGATAACTGGCTTTTTGCTCAACCGCTAATTGAATTCCTTGCTGTACGCTGTTTGAAGTCAATAACACGCCTAACAGTAAAACAGCCAAACCGCCTGCAATGAACGGCAATTTTTGGTAGCCATAAACACACAGCATCCAAAATCCCAAGGCAATCGGCAACGCTAAATAGCCGCTGCGTGAGGCACTGACAAAGAAAATATTAAACAAAAACAAGCTAATAGCGATTGCTAACAGCGTTTTTTTACGCATCGAATTCGTCTCGCGCCATAAAAAAAGACTGCATAACATCGCCGCGACAAACGCCAAGCTTTGCGCCGAGTGGTTCGACATAAAAATTCCTGCGTCTTCTTGATAACGAATCGGCAATTTAATCAGCCACAATCCACTTGAAACAAAAACCGCCTCCAGCATCACGATAAAATAACTCTGGATAAACCAGCGTTTCCAATGCGTTTGATAAAATAATCCCCACAATACAAAGCTGAATAATAATTTTTTCCAACTTAATAAAGTGGTGATTTTTTCCGCGCTCGAAGTGTGGGCATAAAACGTACCGATGACTAGCCAGCCGAAAAAAACCAGCAACATTTTTCCGGCAGGCTGCGCCGCTGCGCGTTTTAAACTACTGATAACTTCGCCTGAAAACAGCCAACTGATTAAAATTGCGACACACATGACGCTGGTCAGCGCGGTGGACATCGGCGCGGTAATGCCTGCGGTGATTGCAAAAATTCGGCACGCTTGCGCTGATTTATGGCGTACATTTAAAAAATTCATCGATTATCGCCAGAGTTGATAAAGGTATTTACGCTTGAATTTTTCAAAGCGAAACTTTAAACCTTGCAACCACGCGGGCGGTGCAGGTTCTAACGCACTGTTAAATAAGCCGTTTTTGCTGCCTTGCTCCACAATCGGTTCTTCTAGCCAGACGATTTGAATCCCTAAGGCTTTATCTATAAACTCAAATTGATTATCAATCGGCTGCGAAATTTTATGTTGCGCAATCCAATCTAAGCGTTGTTGTGCGGTTTCGCTGTCGATTAAATACGAATCCGCAAACCGTCCACGTTGTGCTAAATATAAATGCTGCCCTGCTTTGCGCTCACTTTTGGGGGTAAAAAAATTTCCGCCTGAACCAATATAAATCACTTTATGCCCTGTAAACTGTGAACTTTCAGCCAAAGCGTATTGCAAACCGGTTGCAAAATCTGCCGTCAACACCGCATCATCTTCCAACACCAAATTAAACGGCGTGTTGCGGGCGGCAATGTTTTGTAATGCTGTCAAATGTTTCAAGGCGCAGGATTTTTGCGCTAACGATAAATCCGTCCCGATAAAATACTGCTGTTCAATTTCAGCCGAAATGTCATCCACATCCCAAGCAAAAATAAATTCCGCCTGTAAATCCAACTGCGCCAATTGATTTTCCATAAAAACGCGCCGCTCCGTGAATTTTTTGACGTTTAATACCCACAGAGAGTCCAGTTTCAATTCCGCTGACATTATTTTTTTCCTATAACTATTCTGCACAGACTACCACGTTTGCGCATCATCACTCGCACGATTGGGTTGTTGGCTGTATTGATATTTGAATTTGCGTCGCAGCAATCCTGCCGGATCATCGGGGATGCGTTTTAGCCATTGCGCATTCGCTTGTTGTGTTTCATCCTGCTGTGCTTTCATTTGTTGCGCTTGCCGCGCCGCTTTATCTTGCGCAGATTGCGACTGCATTTTATCTTGCTGTGCAGACTGTGTTGGTTTATCAGGATTTGTGGGCTTATCCGCTGCGGAATTTTGCGATTTCTTATCCGCCGTATCACGCGCTTTATTGGGTTGCTCAGAACCTGATTTGGGTTGATTCTGTGCCTGATTTTGCGAATTTTGTTTCGGCGGCGATTGTTTTTTCAACGCCTCTTCCACCTGCTTTTTATTATATAAAGTATCAGCATCCTGCGGTTTTAATTTCAATGCCTCACGATAAGCTGCCAATGCTTGCTCTAATTTTCCACTGCGTGCCAGCGCGTTGCCTTGATTGTAATACGCATCGGCGGTTTGAGGATTTTTTAACGCCGTCAGTGCATTTTCATATTGTTTGGCTTTGTAATACGCCGCCGCTTTCCAGTCCGGATTTTCAAATTTTTCAGCCGCTTGTTGATAATTTTTTCGATTAAATGCTTGCTGTGCTTGTTGGTCTGGCGTATGCCATATATCTTGCCAATTCAGCGCGTAACTGTTTTGAGGAATCGGTAATAACAGTAAAAAAGTCACCCCCCACAGTCCACGCCTGAATTGCAAAGCGGCTAACGGCACAATCAACCATATCAGATAAACCCCTTTTTCTTCCCATTGAGCCACTTGCAAATCACGTTGTTGTTTATCCACCGTATCCTGCACAGATTTATCCACAGCCGCCAACACATTTTTAAGATCGCTGTCCGTGTCACTAATTGTTTGATAAACACCGCCGCCCGCACTCGCTAATTGCTGTAAATCGGCGCGAGGCAATTTAGCGGTAATAATATTTCCCAACGCATCTTTTAAAAAACCGCCTTCGGGCAGTGTAATCGGCGCACCTTGCTCTGTGCCAACTCCTAATACGGCAAGTTGATAACCGCTTAAAGTTTTGATGATTTCCTCGTGTTCTTCTTTTTTGACTTCATCTGTCACCAGTAAAATCTGCCCCGTTTGCAGCCCCGCTTGTTTAAACAATTCCACCGCTTTCTGCACCGCAAACAAGGCACGACTGCCTACATTCGGCATCATTTCAGGGCTTAACGCTTCAAGCTGACTGGCAATGGTTGCGTTATCATGGGTCAACGGCGTGACGACAAACGCATCACCCGCGTACACAATCAATGCCGTCTGTCCGTCCTTGCGCTGTTTTAAAATATCCGCAATTTTATATCGCGCCCGCACTAAACGACTGGGTTTAATGTCCGCAGCATTCATTGAGCGTGACAAATCCAACGCAATCACCAATCCGGCATCATTCCTAAAAGCCGGCACGGGAACACGTTGCCAAGTCGGTCCTGCAAAGGCAAAAATCGCCAGTAAACTGGCCAAACAACTTGCAAACAACGGCAAACGGGATTGTAAAACCGGTTTTCGTTGCAGAATATACGGCAACAACTCGGCATCACACACATTCAGCCAATGAGCTTGTTGACGTTTATGTTTAAGCCAACATCCCAACACAATCAACCAAACCACTAAAGCCCATAATCCGGCGGGACGAATAAAATGAAATACGCTTAAATTCATTACATTATTTTATTAAATTGATTTAAGAAATTAATTAATTCATCAAGCTGTTTAAATTCTAAAAGCTGGTCAGCTAAAACATCTAATTGTGATAATTCCAAACCTTTTATTTGCTCAATGATAGAGGGATTGAGTTTTCCAAATCGACGATTTAATAAATTTAAAATGACTTTGATTTCGCCGTTTAATCGACCTTTTTGCTCACCTTCTTGCCGCCCTTCTTGTCGTCCCTCAAAATAAACGTCTCGATAAAACTGAGTGGTTCTAATATCTAAATGAATATCAGGCAAATGCAGCATTTTTTTTACCTCGTCACGGGTTAATTGCGGAAATTTATAAGTCAGGATGGTTTCAATTAAATCAATTAACGACTCTTGAACTTGCGGAGAAACAGTTAAACTACTGAGCAATTGTTTGGCTAAAATGGGCGTGTGTTCTGGACTGGAAATAATTAATTCCAAGAGGTTTAATTGCCAAATACCCGCCACTTTTGTAACAGATTCATTTAAATAAATCCGCTTAATATTTGTTAAATGAATAAAATCAGCATACCGAGTTAAAGTGTCAATTTCCGTTTTACGCTCCGGATAAATCACCACCGCTTTACACGGATTAGTTTGCGGATAATGATGTAAATATAAAAATATTTCACTCAAAAAACGGCTGTAAAACTTAGCATCCGCTTGAAACTGCACTTCTACAAAAATTGTTGGCAAATGAGCATTTTCTCGATTTGGTTTAAACACACCATCCAATCGAAATGCAGTTTGTTTAATTTCAGTGGCTTGAAATGTGTAATCTTGCGCTGAATAATCACATCCGTTTAAAGCAAAAAACACTTCAGGTGCTGTTTGAAAAATACGATAAAAAAGGCTATCTGTTTTCATTTAATCCCATTTTAAACGATATAAACTCAATCCCAATCCACACAATAAAGCCCCCGCCAGCGGCCAAAAAAACAATTCTTGATAAGGACGAAAATAATGTTTATCTTTTTCAACAGGTTCTAATTCATCCAATAACTGATAAATTTTGCTTAACTCTTCGGTATCTCGCGCTCGAAAATAACGCCCCGCAGTTTTTTGTGCAATCTCTGTCAAGGTTTTTTCGTCCAAATCAGCCGATGGATTCACTTTGCGCGTACCAAAAAAACTCGCCACTTCCAACTCGTCTGCTCCAACACCAATCGTATAAATTTTTAAATGCTGTGTTGCAGCCAATTCAGCGGCTTTTAACGGTGCAACTTCCCCTGCGGTATTTGCTCCATCCGTTAATAAAATCAAGACTTTACTTTTGTCCTGTTGCGCTTGCAGACGTTTGATTGCCAACCCGATGGCATCCCCAATCGCGGTACTTTCACCTGCCAAGCCAATCGCTGATTCATTCAACAATGTGGCAACTGTTTTGCGGTCAAACGTCAAAGGAGTTTGCAAATACGCATTCGTACCAAATAAAATCAATCCCACGCGGTCGCCTACACGACGCGAAATAAAATCTCCAGCAATCGCTTTAATGGCGGTCAGTCTATCAACAGCTTGCCCTTCGAGTACAAAATCCTGCGCGGTCATACTTTCAGACAAATCCACTGCCAACATTAAATCGCGTCCACTGACAACATGTTCAATCGGTTCACCTAACCACTGCGGTCTGGCACAGGCAAAAATCAATAACACCCACCCCAGAACCGCCAACCGTAACAACCAAGGCTTTTGTGTCGTTGTCATCATCCGTGCAGAACTCTCAAAATCCGCTAAAAATGGTACTTTCAACGCCGCTTGTTCCACCTCTAACCGTGCCGGTAATCCATAACGCACTGCAATCGGTAACACTAAAAGTAAAAATGCCCAAGGCCAATAAAAATGAATCATTCTAATAATAATTAAACGATAAAATTCGTTTTAACAAACCCTAAATTTGACAAACTCGCTCATTATTGTCAAGTTTACAAAGATATAAATCAATTAAGCACACACCACAACACTTTTCAGTGCCTGTTGCAAAATGCAAAAATATTCACGTTTTTTTTCACCATTCACCCATATAATTAACTTATTTTCTATGAAACTAATTTTAATCAATGCCACACTATTCAGTGATTCATTTTTTAAATACATCCCCTCGCCCCAAAACGCCATAATATCCTGCTGTAAAATACCACACAATCGCACTATTGCCGATTCACTTAAATAATATAAATAAAATCTAAATCGCAACGCATTCACCTCATCAAATACATTTTCAGGGCATTTTTGAGCCTTTAATTGCGGCACAATAAACTGTTTCGCTTTTAAATAAGCCATTTTTTGACTGAGCATTAATTTAATTAAATATTCAGCATCAGGATGATTTCCTAACTCAATGGTTGATTTGTGATTTAAAAAACTAATCAGTTCTTTAACATTTATTTTGCCGTTATTTTTTAACAGGGTCGGCAAATTTAAAATTGCATACATATTTTCAATAAACCATGAAGGCTTAATTAAATAAACCTGCTTTACCCTATCTTTTTTAAAATGAATACATACCCCTAATTCTTGCAATAACGTCACAATTTTGCGCTGACTTTCTATATCTTCCACCCCATGTTGCTGACAAAGCAATTGATAAGCTTCTTTTGAAATAAAATGGCAAGTTTTTTGTTTTTCAATCAGCGCATTTTTAATTTGCAACCAACTTTCTAATAATAAATTTTTAAAAATTGGCAATTGATTAAACTGATTCAATAATCCCTGCTTAAATTCGCTAAATCCTTTATTTTGTAAACAGGAGATATAAAATACACGCTCTTCCGTTAAATTAAAATGTTCTGAAGTCAATTTTTTAATATCAAAAACAACTGGCACATTATCTATTTTATTATATAACACGAATATCGGTGCATTATTCGCAAAATGATTTACTTTTTTTAACCAGTATTTCAATTTATGCTGGGTTTTATCATCAATCATAATCATATACAAACTGTTTTGAGTGAAAAAAAACTCATGGCTCGCTTGTAAACTAGAATTCCCCGCGCAATCCCACACATGCAATTTAAAGTCTAAATAGTGCCAACTGGAAATATTAATACGGGTACTGCGTAATTCATTTTCTGAAAAAGCCTCACCGCGTAATCGATTAACAAAAGAGGTCTTTCCTACTCCACTGTCCCCTAATAAAAAAATTCTTACCTCATTTAATGCTCGTTTTCGTTGTTGAATTAATACATTAAAATAATTTTTAAC
>JACCEE010282661.1_pt1 | contig 10579 bp, 8 predicted proteins | sample 7449931 | NCBI WGS metagenome assembly JACCEE01 (sample SAMN15323457, study PRJNA562643) | freshwater metagenome | isolation source: river surface water | place: USA:Blue River Watershed | collected 2017-08-19 | reverse complement strand
TGGATTTGCCCGTGCCATTGACACCGCTTAAACCGATGCGGTCGTTGACATGAATCTGAGCGGAGATGTCGCGGAAAAGATGCTTGGGGCCGTGCTGAAGGCTGAGATTGCTGATGGTGAGCATGGGAAAAGGTGTCAGGTCAGGCTATTTATTGTCTCAAGGGCATTCTGTCGCAGAGACAATAACCGGCCTGCTGGAAAAATTCAAAAGAGAAATGCAGAAGAGAACGTTACCTTTATTCGGCAATAACGCATTTTTTGCCGTCCTTATCAAGGCAGACAAAGGTGACAATGGTGGAGAATATCTCCGAGCTGCCGTCGGCCTGCGGGCTGGCCACGCTGACCGCCACTCGGTAGGTGACAGAGGTTCTACCGACCTTCTCCTTGTCGACATTGAACAACAGGATGCTGCCCAGCTCCACCCGCTTTTTATAGCTCACTTTGTCCATGCCGACCGTGACAAAGCATTTGCCGGGATATTCCAGCCGGGCGCAGATGTAGGCGGACTCATCCACCCATTTCAGCAGCGCGCCGCCGAATAGATAGCCGTAGTGATTGAGATGCTCGGTGAGCACCAGCTGATAATTTTGCATTGAATGCGGCCAGAAAGAAGTGCGCCATCCGGTGGAGGATGGCGCGGAAAGAAAAAAAAGGGGCGGACTGTAAGCCGAATTCTGTCCCTGCGATGCTCGGCAGGCCATGATCATTTGACTGGGATGCCGGTCGCCCGGCACCTCGTGCGACCTACCCGGAAACATCAGGCGGGCAGCCCTCAAACGTTTCCCTATTTGGTCTTGCACCCGGCGGGGTTTTCCTTGCCTTGCCTGTCGCCACGCAAGCGGTGAGCTCTTACCTCGCCATTTCAACCTTGCCTGTGAACGGTCGCCCGTCCCATCGGCGGTGTATTTTCTGTGGCACTGTCCTTCGGTTGCCCGGAGTTCCTGTTAGGAACCGCCGCGCCCTGCGGTGTTCGGACTTTCCTCCCCGGCAAAGCCGGAGCGATCATGCGTCCGCCCCAAAACTTGTTGTTGTCCGCGCTGATTAATGGCAGAGATGCGGGCCGCCGTCAACAGGAAAAACAGGCCGCGCCGTTTTCTTCACCACAGCTCATCCGCATCCTGCTTCGGCGTGATGCCCTGCCGCTTCATGTCCTCGTCGAGGATTCGAGGCCAAGCAGCCGGGCTGCCCGCAGGCCCCCTAGTGTCTCTTTTCGCGTCCCCAACTGGAGAGGTTGGGGGAGTACTCCACTCTCGTCAGCCCGCTTTTCCAGTTGACAAAGACAGATACGCTGAGTAATAAATGTCTTTTCAGCTGTCATGCGCTGCATGTCAAAATGAAAGATTGCTGAGGTCTTATGGATCATCTCATAGTAGTGGGGTTTCTCGTCTACGCGGCACTGTTTCGCTTGGCGATTATCGCCACGGGCGTTGCAGCTATCGTCCTCGGATACAAGCTGTTCTTGCGCGGCGTGATGGGCGAAGGCAGGACAAACGTTAACGCTGAGGCATGGCAGATCAAGCTGACGCTCGATAACGCTGGGCCGGGCTTGGTCTTTGCGCTGTTCGGCGCGATTATTATCATGGTCATGCTTTTTCAGGGTAGCCCGGAACTCCTGATGAAAAAGGTAAAAGAGTTCAATGCCACTGCCACTCTTCAGTCTACAACAGGAACAGAAGGGCAGATCACTGAAGAGATGCAAGTGAAGAGTGGCAATCGCAATGAAGTGACGCAACGTTTTAAAAAGATATTGAATGAAGGTAAGCGGTTGCAGCAGGCAGGAGATATGGAGGCGGCCATAACAGCTTACAATAAGGCACTATCGGAGTCAGAGGCACCTTTTATGCTCAATGAATTGGCGTGGATATACAGAGAGCAGCAACGGCTTGATGAAGCACTGGTGCTGGCACGTGCAGCGACAACGGTTGATCAGCAAGACCCAAAGTGCTTTGATACACTGGCACTTATTCTGCTGGATCGGAAGGAGCATAAGGCAGCGGAACAAGCCGCAGAGAAGGCTGTCAGCCTTGCTCTTGGCAAGCAAGATTACAAGGCCACTCTGCAAAAAATACACGCGGCTCAAGAGGCCGGACAATAACCTCAGGCTGGCCTGCTATGAAGAATCGCTGGATTGTCACAGTGCTGGTGCTTATTGGAACGAATGCTTGGGGTGCTGTCAACCTCTCCAGCTATTTCGGCAAAAGCTATGCCGTGGTGATTGGCATCCAAAATTATCAGAATGAAAATAAATGGCCAGAAGTAGTGAATGCCAAGCATGACGCAGACGACATGGCCGCATTCTTTAATGAGCAAGGGTTCAGCGATGTGAAGGTCTTCATTGATGAACAAGCGACTATTTACAATATCACATACTATTTAGAAAATCTGGCAAATGATTTGAAGCATGACGACAGAATTGTATTTTATTTCTCTGGACATGGAGAGACTGAGAAAAAAGGCGGTCGCGATTGGGGTTACATCATACCTTACGATGGAAAATCAGATAGTGCGTCTTGGCTCTCCATGGATAAACTTCGGGAGCTTGCTGCCAAACTTGGTAATGCCCGCCATCAGTTGTTTATTTTAGATTCCTGTTTCGGAGGAATGATTGAACCAAAAGGATCGGCAGTTTCATCGGCGAGTCCTTTTTACATAGATGAATTGACAAAACGTCGAGTGCGCTTGTATATGACAGCTGGCGGTGCCAATGAAAAAGCCCCAATGCGCAGTGAAGTTTCTAAGAACAGCCATTATACCGCTCATCTTCTGAGAGGACTGCGCAATGGTTTTGCAGACAAGGATTTTGACGGAATCATAACTACGAGCGAGCTTGAGGGCTATCTCCTGATGGCAGCCAGCATAAAAGGCATGATTACTCCAAGATGGGGTACCATTGACGGCCACGAGAATAGCGAATTCATTATCAGTTCTCCGCAGACTGAGCGGACAATAGTCAGCAGTCCGGTTCCGGTGGCCGGACCAACCAAAGGAAATCGGACAAATAATGATAATGACGAAGACAAGCATGACTGGGAGCGTCTCTCAAAGAAAGGTGTAGATGGATTGAAATCTTATCTCCTGCTGCATCCTAACGGCAAATGGGCTGATGAGGCGCGTGACCGCACAGCTCGGTTGCAACCGAAACCAGAACCACAGCGTCCATCCTCTCCGGCAGTGGTGAAAAGAACGTTGCCTAAGGAAGAGCAAGATCGGCTTGAGTCTGAGTGGCAGCGTGAGCAACATGCAAATAGAACTGTGTCTAAGGAACAGCAAGCCCAAGCACTCTATGAATGGCAGAAGGATGTCAGCTATTCGAGCAGTTCTGAGACAGTAGAAAATTTTCTTCAAAGGTTTCCTGTTGGCAGCCATGTGCCGGATGCAGAACGAAAACTTTCCGAGTTACGCGCTCTTGGTCAATAGGACGACGAATAGTTTTACTCTATGTTAGAGTGCAGCCTTGGAGGTTGCGTATGAAAACTGCAATATTCGGAATTGGGGCGGCGACATGCGTCGCACTCAGTGCGTGTACAGATTTATTGACCGCGCTGTCAGTGCCTGAAGGCTGCTATCCGGTGGACTCTCTCAGCGCGAAGCAGCGGACGGCTCTTCATGTCGGGCGTGGCAACCCGATACTTCTTATCGGCAGCCAGAGATTTGTGTGTTCGTGCTATCGGGCGAGTCCCCTTGTTGGAGCAGATGAGCAAGGCTACTTGGCCGGAGCTGGCGAACAAGGTCATTTAAGTGGGGCCGGTGAGGAAGGTCATCTAGCTGGAGCAGATGAAAAAGGTCATCTGACCGGAGCAGGCGAGGAGGGCCGTTTAGCTGGAGCAGGTGAAAAAGAAGGTCGTTTGACCGGAGCGGTGGAAGAAGGCCATTTGGCTGGTGACTTTGAAAAAGGTCATTTAGCTGGAGCAGTCGAGGAGGGACATTTGGTTGGAGATAGTGAAGAAGGTAATTTGACTGGAGCTGGCGAAAAAGGAGGTAATCTGACCGGAGCAGGGGAAGAAGGCCATTTGGTCGGTGACTTTGCTGAACTCTCTTGCCGCATTGTGCCTGAGTGTCCCGGTTTTCAACTAATTGGCTATGAGCCACAACAAATCATGGTTCTTACCGCAAGTGGCCAGAAGTCTGTCCCGACGAGCTGTGTTACTTGGTAATTTTTACTGACATGAGAGGACTGTCATGAGAACTTTTCTTTGCTGCTTGCTTTCACTACCTATTTTGACGGCATGTGGAGCTATGCCTCCTTTAGAAGGGGGGAAGAAGGATGTGAAACGGCCATTAAAAATGGTCGAACTGGATTATCCCGTCACCTTCACATTCCTATCTACTGGAGAAACGCGATCCCCTGGCGGTTCTTTTCCACCACCAAAAACAATTGACTGTTCTCGTCTCAGAAAAAAATCAGACGCATTCAAAGATGCCATCGAAGCTGGCGCACTGATAGTGAGATTAGAGACACCGGAACGAGTCACGTACACCGTGAACGACGAGTATGGCAGACCCATCAAAAACAAGGATGGCCAAGAAATCACAAAAACTGATAACATCAAATCTACTTATGGCGGTGTGCTGGCTTTGTGTAACGTCTCCAGTAGCGCTATTGGGCCGGATTCAAGAAGGTACTGGATTCGAGGTCTTGACGAGTACCTTGCCAAGGGAAAAGATGGTTTGGTCTCGGTTGTCGGGGCGCAACTGTCGCATGACAATCAATTTAATTTATTCAGTGAACTTGAGAGCAGGCTTGATCAATACGCCAGTTCGAGCAACTTCTCTTGGATGCTCTGGCTGACAGACCGAACGGCAACCTTCACCGATTATGCAGCGGAGGTGGCTAAACGCAAAGCCTCAATGCCCAAACCGGCCCCAGCTCCGGCAGCAACAAAAAAACCGTAATCCGTTTAACTTTGAAAGGAGATAGGGGCATCTGTCATTCTCCTGTGCAAAAAAAACAGACTGTTACCTACTACCACAGCTCATCCGCATCCTGCTTCGGTGTGATGCCCTGCCGCTTCATGTCCTCGTCGAGGATCTTATGCAGGATCGATGTCAGACAGCCGGGCTGGAGGTAGTCCTGACCCCGGCCTGCTGAAAAAATGAAGGACGTTTTCCGCGCCAGATCCTCCCAGCTCATGCCGGAGGAATTGCTGGCGATGATCTCAAAGAAGTACAGGTTGTAAGGGTCGTTGACCGCCGCCATGCCCGTGCCGATGGTGGCGAGCAGGTCAACATGGCCGAGAAAGAGCCGGGTCAGCTTAGTGTACACCTTCACCCCGCCGCAGGAGCCGAGGCTGAGGAAACGCTGCCTGGCGGCGATGTCCCGCTCGGTGATCTGCTGGCTTTCCAGCAGCTGCTTGATCGGGTCCGTGATCTGCTCCGAGCGCCAGTAGGAGTGACCGCGCTGTGCGAACATCTCATCGCCGCCTTGCAGGAAGCGGCGCATCACCTGCTGCTGGCTCTCCTGATCGCCATAGACATGGACGGCGTGGCGGATGGTGATCCCGTTGACCTGCTTGACAAAGGCGGCGGTGAACGGCTCCCGGCGCATGGCCTCGAACAGGGCGGAGAAGCCGCCGCTCTTTGAGGCTTTGGCGATGACCGCCTCGAAATGCCGCCGCTCGGCATCACCGGAGGCGAAGGTGTACTGCCCGGCTAGTGCCAGCCGGTAGCCGTTGCGGCTCAAAATCTGGGCGTTGGAGACAAAGGAGCTGCGGCCGTCGTCATCAGGATGGAAGATGGAAAGCGAGCCGAGCTGGCTGTCCGCCTTCCACTGGGCAAAGGGCGTGACTAAATAGCGGCGCAGGTCCACCGCGCCGTTGCGGGCGATGAGCTGCTGGATCAGCGAGGTGGACTGCGGGCTGAGGAGATCCTGATATTCTTGCAGATAATATTGCAGGATGACGGTGATCAGCTTGCTGAAGCTGCCTTTGCCGCTGTCCGCCGCGACCATTTTTTGAATCAGGAAATGCCGGGCCGACGGCTCCAGCACCGTGAGCAGATAGCGGAAGGTCGCGGAGAAAAGAAGGATCGAGTCCTCGTCTTTGAAGGCTGAGACCGCCACCAGCTCCAAGATGCGCTGCTGCTCCGCCGCGTCTGTGGGAAAAAAATCAGTCAGCTTGCCTTTTTGGGCAAGGCTGACAATAAAGTTGGAGACCAGCAGATTGCCCGGATCGGTGGCCTGAAGGAAGACGAGCAGGTTGTCCCGGTGCGCCCGGCTGATGCGCTTTTTCAGGATCGGAGTCAGGATGTCGCGGAACGAGGAGTCATACAGCTCGCTGCCCAAGGAAAGCAGGGCATAGAGGTTGGCCGAGGTCAGATCTTCCGCCACCTGGCTGCGGTCAGCGGTCGTGGCCTGCCGGAGGACGCTGATCATTCTGCCCTGCTGGCCGGCCTGCCGGGCGGCGGCGAACTGTCCGCCGTAGCGCGCCCTGGTTTTCTCCGAGAGCTTGTCGAACAGCCCCTGCAGCTGGCCTGCGCCCATGCTTTGCAGCTGGCCCTGCGAATATTCCACCCCGTAATCGTTGGTCACGGCGTGCAGGTTGTTGATCCGCCAGACCAGCTCCTCGCCCGCCCGGTAGAGCGAATCGAGCAGGGCGCTGCGGTTCAGCGCGCTCATGCTGTAATACTGCGCCTCCTGCACCGGCATGGGCTGGGTGAAATAGCGGGCCAGCCAAGTCCAAGCCGTGTTGCGGTCCGGCTTTTTTTCTTTGAGGAAAAACTGCATGTGCCATGCGTTGTCGTTGCCGAGCGAACCGAACAGCGGCAGACTGGCCAGCGCCGTCTGCGGGTTCATGTCCTGTATCCCGGCAAAGGCGGCAAAGGCCCAAGCCTGCTTCTTGCTGAAGCGCCGCACCGCGCTGACGCTGTCCAAGCCTTGTCCGACCTCCATGCCCCTGACAGCGAACAGGCGGCGCACTGCCAAGCTGCTGTCATCGCTGATGGTGTTGAGCTGAGGGAGCAGCCGCAGAGCCAGACCGGCGTTCATGCCGTTCATGCTGATGCAGGCCCGGAAGGTTTTCAGCCCCTCCCGGCTGACCGCCCGCAGGGCGGGCAGCGCCTCCGCCGCCTGCGGCATCGTCGCCCCGTTCAGCTGGCTCCACTGCTCAAAAGCGAGCAGCTGCTCAAAGGAAATGCGGTGCTGGGCGAGGTCGGCCAGCAGCAGCCTGACTTGGGTGAAATTGGCTCCGGGCAGCAGGCTGAAGCGGCGCACGGCCCTCTGGGCGTTGTAATCCAAGCCTTTGATGGCGTTTCTGCCATACTCCAGCTCCTGCGGCATCAGGTTCGGAATTTGAGCGAAAGCGGTCAATGTGTTGTGCAGCACCACATCTGCGGAGGGAGAGGGCGGCGCGGTCTGCGCCGACACTGGGGCAGAAGCGAGATGCGGCAACAGGACGAAGAAAGCCAAGGCCGGAAGAAGGCGGCGGGCGCATTGTGCAACCATAGTTGGGAACAGAATCAGAAGGTGTCAGGGCGAGCTGGTTGAGCGGCGGCTCCAAGCGTGTCCGCCGGGTTCATCGTTTCTGAAAGCGCCTCATGCGGATGTTCATCAGAATGCCGATGGCGAGCAGGTTGGTCAGCAGCGAGGAGCCGCCGTAGCTGAACAGCGGCAGAGGAATGCCGACCACCGGCAGCATCCCCATGATCATGAACAGGTTGACCACCGCCTGCCAGAAAATGAGCATGACGATGCCGAACGCCAGAAAGACACCGAATTTGTCACGGGCGGACAGCGCGATGTTGAGGCCCCAGAGCAGCATGAAGAAAAAACAGCCGAGAAAAAAAATTGTGCCGACGAAGCCCAGCTCCTCGCACCAGACGGCGAAGGCGAAGTCGGTATGCCGTTCGGGCAGGAAGTTGAGATGCCCCTGCGTGCCCTCCATGTAGCCTTTGCCGAATATCTCTCCGCTGCCCACAGCGATTTTTGACTGGTTGATCTGATAGCCGTGATTCATGGGATCGCTTTCGGGATTGAGAAAGGTTTCCACCCGGCGGCGCTGATAGGGCTTGAGGCCGTATTTCCAGCCCAGAATCACGGCGGTCAGCCCGGACGCGCCGAGTGTGGCCAGCGTCGGCCAGCGCAGCCTGGCGAACAGGGTCATGGAGACAAAGACAAAGGCCAGCATCAGCGCGGTGCCCAAGTCCGGCTGAATCACTATCAGCAGAAAAGGCACAGCGGTCAGAGCCGCAGGCCGGAGCAGATCTTTCAGCCGGTATCCCTCCTCGTCGGCTTCAAAACGGGCGTAGCAGCTGGCCAGCACCAGCACCAGCACTAATTTGGTCGGCTCTGACGGCTGGAGCTTGAAAAAACCGAGATCAATCCAGCGCTGCGAGCCGGCGATGCTTTCAACAAAGAGTTTGGTGTAGATCAGCAGGAGACAGACAGCGGCGTAGCCGATGTAGGCGAGCATCTCCAGCTCGCTGTAGTCCACGCTGAGGACTATGAGAATTAAAGCATATCCGAAGAGAAAAAAATAGATCTGCTTGAAAAAAAGCGGTGAGGGCGCAGGGCCGCCGGTCCACGTCGAGCTGAGGAGGTTGGCCAAGGACATGACTGAGAGCATGACCAGCAGCAGCAGCAGCAGCCAGTCAAAATTATGCAGCACACGGCGGTCAAAGCGGAACATGGCCGGAATCAGGAGAAAGTGGCAAGATGGGGCGGTCGGCAGGCTTGAGTGGCCCTGCCGCCGACACCCGCATCTTACCTTTTTTGGAAGGACTTGGCAACCGCCTGCTGCTGAAGTACCGCCGCGATCCGCTCCGCCGCATGGCCGTCGCCGTAGGGATTGCTCGTCCCTCTCATCTGTTGGTATGCAGCCTCATCATCCAGCAGGCGTTCTGTCTCCCGGACAATACGGGCCGTGTCTGTGCCAACCAGCAGGACAGTGCCAGCCTCCACTGCTTCGGGCCGCTCGGTGGTCTCACGTGTCACTAAAACCGGCTTGCCCAGCGACGGCGCCTCTTCCTGCACCCCGCCGGAATCCGTAAGAATAAGGTGCGTTTGGTTCATGGCGTGCACAAATGGGGCGTAATCTAAAGGCGGAATGAGATGGACATTTGCTTTCCCGCTCAAGATTGAGTACACTGGGCCTTGCACGTTGGGGTTGAGATGCACCGGATAGATGAAGTGGAGCTGCGGGCGGCGTTCGGCAAGCAGGGCAATGGCCTCGCAGACGCGCCGGAAGCCGGAGCCGAAGTTCTCGCGCCGGTGGCCGGTGATGAGAATGTAGGGTCTGCGCTCTTGGATGACATCTTCCGCGCTGCCGAACACCCCGTTCCAATCCTGCCGGGAGGCGATTCGCTCCCGCACCTGGAGCAGGGCATCAATCACCGTGTTGCCGGTGACATGCACCGTGTCGGCTGCAATGCCCTCCGCCAAGAGATTGCGGCGGGCCTGCTCAGTGGGCGCGAAATGCAAGGCAGCCAGGCGGGAAGTCATGGCCCGGTTGGCTTCTTCAGGGAAAGGCGCGTAGATATCTCTGGTGCGTAGCCCAGCTTCCACATGCCCGACCGGTATGCGCAGATAAAAAGCTGCCAAGCTGCCGACAAAGCAGGTGGTGGTGTCGCCCTGCACCAGCACCATGTTGGGCTGCTCTGTTTGGAGCACATCTCTCAGAGCGGGCAACATGCGGCTGGTGAGACCGAACAAGTCCTGCCCTTCCTGCATGATGTCAAGGTCATAGTCCGGGCGGATGGAGAACAGTTCCAGCACCTGATCCAGCATCTGCCGGTGCTGGGCTGTGACGCAGACCTTTGCGGAGAAGGCTGCATCCGCCTGAAGAGCGTGGATGACCGGGGCCATTTTGATGGCTTCCGGGCGGGTGCCGAATATGGAGAGTATCTTCATGGGCTGTGTATAACCGATGCAGTGCCAATATTCAATGCTGTCCGACAAGCCTGGACCATTTCGCATTCTGACCTGCTACTACCGGCCCAAGCCGGGCGGCTTCTGCAAGCGGCTGTTCAGGGGCATCAAAGCCTTGCTGGACGCAGGCCACACGGTGCATTATTTGGCAGTCGTGCCCTTCCCCATTGAGCATCCGAATTGTCATTTCCACCGCTTCCCTTGGCCGGAGGAACACACATCGGGCTATCTCTTTTGGGGCTGCTTTCATCTGCTCGCACCAGTGATGCTGCTCTGGCTTGGCTTCCGTTGCCGGATAGACCGCGCCTTCGCCTTTGGGCATACCTATTCGCTGTTCTTGCAACCGCTCCGCTTGGTCAAGCGTGTGCCGCTGGTGCTGTTTCTTCGAGGCGATACCTTAGAAAAACATCGCACGACAGGCCGTTCCAATCTGTTGATTCGCTTTGAGCGTTGTCTTGAGGGAGTTGGCATCGAAGGAACCAGAATGTATGGTGTTTCAGAAACACTCGTCAAAAGAGTTTCTGAGCGTCATCGCGTTGTTCGGCCTTCAATATGCGGAGTGCTGCGGAATGATGTTCCAACAGGTTCTGCCCCTGCGCTGAGCAAAGAAATCACGTTGCCGTTGCGGACAGCTTGTGTCGGCATATTGGAACACGGAAAGAATCAGCAGCTTCTGCTGGATGTGTTCAAAGAAATATCAGCGGAGCAGGGGCAGCTTTA
>JACCEE010997327.1_pt1 | contig 10581 bp, 14 predicted proteins | sample 7449931 | NCBI WGS metagenome assembly JACCEE01 (sample SAMN15323457, study PRJNA562643) | freshwater metagenome | isolation source: river surface water | place: USA:Blue River Watershed | collected 2017-08-19 | reverse complement strand
GTCAGCTTCTGGGTATCTATGCAGAACCCACGACGCTCCATACGCCACAATGTTTTGGTGAAAGGCATCTCTACGTTTACGAAGTAATCGAATAGATTATCACATAACCCGTAAGTAGATGTATCCAACAAGAGCATAGATTGAGAGTGGACCTCACTAAGATGCCAAGTGGCATAAGCATCTAGCGTAGCATACCTAGCGACTAGGTCTAAAGGCGCGTTTATCAATCTGTGGACTACATCGCCCTCGCTACGCACACCAAACACTTCTGTGAACGGTTTCATTGGAATATTTAAGAAATCTCTGGCCTGTGATTTCAAATCAAGTTCCCCGCGCATTTGTCTATTCTCATCAAGCATGTGCCCCATAACTAGTGTATCCGCTATTTGGCCGCCCAACTCAGGCATACTGACATTAGCAAACATGTGCATGTCGTATTTAGCGTTGTGCATAACCCATACTCGATCCTTATCGCTGTACAATTCATGGAAAGCGGGTGAGAAAATATGCTCTAAAGTAAACAACCAACGAGACGTCCCGTCAGACATCGACCAGAATATCGGAATGTCCTCAGTAATGTTTAATCCAGTAGTCTCTGTATCCAGAGCTAGCCTATTTTCCCACCCCGCCTTTGTACTTTTAAGTTGACCCATTAGGTCGTCAAATTCATCGACACCTTGTATAATTATAGGTGGCGGGAGGGATATAAATTTCATGATCTACGCTTTTGTATTATTTTATCATCTTTAGGTGGAATTTGGGGTTGCGTTCTACCTCAAATATCTTCTCGAAGTCTAGTGGTTTATACATCTCCTCGATGCTTGGGTGAAAAGAAATACCATCGAATAGTGGTACGAGTTCTCCTTGGAATGGGATTTTGTAGTGATCTATGAATTTGATCTCTTCACCGTGAGGGACGATGATGCTAGTGTCAGTATCCTGACCTCTCTTCGCTAATGGAAGAACGACATCAAATATCTCACTTGAGCGAGGTTCATCACAACGTTCGCACTCATAGGTTATATTAAGCAACCCGACAAATCCGCACTTGTTACACTTGTGAGGTGCAATAGATATTTCTTCTAAGTCCTTAGCAGTTTTGTCTGTTGTTTCGATATCGATCACAACATGCTTACAACCAGCGCATGAGTACTTACTCACAAACAACTTCGCAGGCTTTTTCCCATCTTCTACACACATCGCACAAGTATTGCTTACTTGGGACGCGATATCGATAAGCTGTCCTGCGTGACCTGGCCCAAGTTCTAAGTACCCTACTCTACCGAATACCTTCTCCAGCCCCGCAGCATCCCATTGTCTGCGTTGCGCAGGTGTATTTGGTTGCTCATAGATAACATCGTTATACTCATTGCGTCTTACATAGAAGTAATCTAGCGCAATCACAGTGAAATACTTCATGTTTCTCTTAGAGAGACGCTTGTCTTTTTTATCGAACTGCATCTCGCAAGAGGGGCACTCTTTTGTCTTGTCTCTACCTTTTGCGCATAGGAAGGATCTATAATACTGCGCACCATCGCGTGTCTCCTTAAATGTGTGGCGAGGCCATTCATAATAAGGAACGTTTATACTCGCATCGGAGTAGGAGGGGTATTGTGCATCCACAAATAGTAAGGGTGTAGGTGTGTTACCTAGTTTAATTTGGTGCAAGTAAGAGCTGTTGTAGCCGATACCATCGCCTGCGGGTTTGTTCTTTTGCTCGGTGAGCATCTTTGATGTACGGATCCATTCACTCATGGATCACCTTTCCTTCTCCACTGTAGAAGTGGCATTGCATTTCGTATTGAGCTATCTAGCTCGGTTTTTGTAAGTTCGTCTGGCTGCTTTGTTGAATAATCAGCTATCCACGTGTCCGTGCCTGTCTTACTCAACATTATCGCAATATTTTGTTGTCCTTTTCGACCCGCCTCATCGTTATCCAACATAAGATAGATTGGGCGACCATCTGATACGAGTATACCTTTCTGAGCATCCGACATCATCTTACCTAGCAAAGCGACAGTACCTGCGTACCCATGTTGCACCAAACTAAGACAAGCCTTAAACCCTTCCACGACTATAATCTTATCAGCGGTAGGAGGCACTTTATGATATCGCCATACATAATCGTGAACTCTAGGGCTATAACCATGAGGACAATAATCCATCAGTTCGCGTTTATATATTTTGTATCTAGGCCCCCCGTCGTTTTTCAAAGAACGTGCAGATATAGCAACAAGTTCACCTGCGCTATTACGTATTGGTATAGTAATGCAGTTGTTAAAAAAATCAAAGCCAATCTCGTGATCTGCTAAAACATCTTTATCCAATCCCGCATCTATCCAAGCCGTAGGTTCTCTATCCCACGCATATAAAACACTTTCGTCTAGCACATCCTCAGGGTGTATAGGCGATTTTCTGTTTTTTTCTCTATTAGTTTCCGCAATAACTTCTACAAGTTCTTTTGGGGCGTTTTTCCAACGCAATGCAGTCTCTAATGTTCCCTTAGCCCCACATGAGAAGCATATAAATACCTTCTTGCTCAAATCTAAGTGACAACTAGGCGACTTATCTTTATGAGCTGGGCTAGGACAGCGTATGAATATGTTGTTATTTGTACTTATTTTATAATCCCCGAAGTACTCCTTTATTATTTCTTTTAACTCCAAGGTTCTACCTCCTCAGCTTTTGCTCTCACCTTCCTCTCTTTACGCTCTTCGCCTATAGGCGAGAGTGATTGTAGTTGTTCGACCTGTTCTTGCGTTAGATTGACCTGATGCAAGTTGAAGTCAATAACGGGTACGAAGTTTACGGTAAAGCTCTCTATTTTGCTCTCACGCATAGCGGGTAGTGTCACAAGTATTTTCTCACCATCATTTGTTGGAATCTTCTGCACACGAATTACCATATCTGCGTCCTGAATCGCAGATAGACCAAACCCCACATCGTTATAAGATCCCATATCCTCGCCAGCCTTTCTCTTCACACCTTCGCGGTTTGATTGAGTAGTACCTAGCACAGGTATGTTATACTCAGTGGCCAACCCCTTCACATCCTGCGTGATGTTTGTGATTGTTTTCCAGCTCACATCCCTTTGCTTTGTACGATCGTCTACCATTAGATAAACACCATCGATAAACACAATATCTGGCTGAAAAGCGTCGATCTCCGCACGTATAGCGTTGACACCACCACCGAACCTAGCGGACGGCTTGACGCAACGGATGTTACGGTACTTGGATGATAGTATTTCTTGTTGTGCAGCGTCTAACTGCTCCCTATACAAATCATCTAGGTCTTGAAACATCAAATCTCGCTGATCATCGGGTAGAGTACCCCTTACGACACTACCGTAATCTATACGACACAAACGTGCTAACATACGCCTATATATTTGATCTACAGGCATTTCGTTAGACACGACGAGGCATCTAGCATTGCCACGCTCAAAGGGGCATATAGCGCCTATCTCCAACCCCATCCAAGTCTTACCACCCTTTGATGGTCCATACACCATAGAGAAAGTACCTCCGGCGAGTCCGCCCGTACCCTCATTCAATGGATCCCATGGAAATGGTATACCTACGATACCACCGCCCGAGTTAATCATCTCGTATTGACTACGAAATCTAGGGATCGCATCTGCCAAATCCAAGCGAGTTGAGTCAGGCATAACACCCTTATTTAGTTGCCTAGCAACTGCGTTTAGGTGCTCTAGCGCACTCTCAGGGCCGTAAGTACGCAATAGATCGTCTACATCTATTATGGCGGTTCTTAAGGTTCTACCGAGGTAGTTATCCTTTAGCTCACCTACGATCTCCTCTAGCGTATCATCTACGGATTCGGGGATATCTAACCCAGGTACCTTACGAAGTAGCCTTTTCACACTTGGAACTTCCCCCACGGATCCAGGTCTAGTACCATGCTCAATAATTACCTTGTACGCAACCGCACATTTGGGGTCTGTAAAGTAGTCGCTACCAACACCTAGTGCCTGCGCTTTTCTTGCGCTACCCTCTTGTAGAATTCGGGTCAGAAGTTTCTTCTCTAATTCCTTCATTTGATAGATACTCCAATACTGTTTTTTCCAGTAAGTCTTTATAAGACTTGATATGCGCAGTCCCCTGTTGTACCAAAGGGATTGTGAATTGTGTAGGAGCTCGCGTATTCGCAAGCTGTATTAACGCCTCAACAACTAGTTGATTATCTAAAAATTTCATACTAACAATAGATATTGATGCGTTTTGTAGCTTAGACTTTAGCATAGAGTCTTAGTATCTTCGTATGCCAAGCGAAGTTCTTCTACGACAACCAATCTTAATTGGTTCATCGCCTCTGCAATAGCGTCTTCGCTTTGGTTGATTGTTAATGTTACGGTAACAGATGCAGATATTCCGTTCCCGTATACCTTGTCGCTTTTTTCAAGTGTCATTGACACCTTCGCTAAACCGTCTCCGATAATGTCTTTCATAGCAACCTCTGTTGGTATCTCTAGTTCTTTCACAAAGAATTCACGTTGTTGTTCTTTACGTATTTCTATGTAAGCTTTGCCTTGTATTATGTTGTACTTCTTAGTTATTTCTTTTTGCATTTGCTGCACTTGCTCTATCAATGAAGTTCACTAGTATCTCTTCTGTAAGATACCCGTCTTCTTTTGCTTCTTTAAACGCTTCTTGTACTGCGTACATTTCCGCAAGGTTTGCTTCAGTTGTATCTACGCTGTTGCCATCGATAATGCCTTCGAGAACTCGCACTAAATCTGTAACACTCATGGTTATCTCCTAAAAATGAGCGGCGTATCCGCCAGTTGTTGGTATAGCATTATCACATTAATCTTCGCCGTCTTCCGATCCGGAACTTGATCGTATAGTGCAGCTAACACCTACGATTTTCTCTAGCGATTTGTATAACTTTCTCTGCTCAGTATCTAAACTTTTCACGTCTATAGATGACTTAATAGGCGGATCCTTAAGACCGTGATTAGAGAAGATGCTGTGAATTTCCGCGACAGAGTATGGAACTACCTTAGAAAATCTTGGGTAAGCTGTGAAGTTCCCTTCAGACACGGGAGACATGCTCTTACCTTCCGAAAAAGCCTGCATAAATATAGCGCCCGCGTCTTGTCTTAATCGGTTTTTATCGGACTCAAGTATTGACTCGGCCTGCTTCTGCGCTTCTAAAAGTTCTAAGCGAAATTGCACATAATCCGCTTCTGCTTGCTCCCACACTTCTTGTGGCAACCATCTACGTAATATCTGCCCGTCGTTTAATAGACGGGACAACTCTTCTAATTGTTCTCTAGTATTTGTCATACTTTTCCTCATTTTGTAGGGTTTCGGCTATGCGCCATGTTGTTTTAATTGCAGTACATACCTGAGATATAACACCGTTGGGGTCGTCATAATCTCCGACTCTTTCTGCAAAGTTAATATCGTGTGTATATATACAGGAATAGGATATGCTTGTATCCAAGCGCCCAGGTATTTCGAAAGAGAATAGGGAATCTGGTGTGCCTATCTTTTGTGGTAGTTTTGACGACCTCTTAAGAAGTGACACCGCGGAAGGTTTGCCAAACGCCAATATGATATGCGGGTCTACTGCGTATATAGTTTCATACAGTCTATCCCTACAAGCCTTTACCTCAGATATCTTAGGCTCTCTGTTATTTCCCATATTGTCACCAGCCGTTATTGTGCTCCTGCATATAATCGAACTAGTGATGTACACTTCGTCCAAAAACATATCCCGCAACTCATTAACGGTAAATCTACCACGCGGATCCGCAATACACTGCTTATATAGGCTCATCATAAAGTTAAGGTCTGTCGTAGTGTATGTTCCGAACCGCTCCTCCGCAGCCGTAGGCGCTTCCTTTATGATTAATATATTTGCATTCGGGTTACCATTACCGAACACAACCTGTTCCCTTGTGCTACATAAATCACACTTTGTGCAATCCTTGTAGTTCTCGTAAATAGCTTGTAGCATCTTGTTCTCTATATGGGTAATCCCATTCTGAAAGTCTTTTTTTACATTGACGCATCAATGCAGAACACATATGAATCCCGAAATCGTTTATAAAAATAGCGACTGGGTGCATCTTTGTTGCGTGTTTTCTTTGTATCCTACCAAGCGCTTGCTGCAATATATTGCCGTGCGTCCTAGCCCCAAAAGGTGTCGCCAATATCAAGCAGCTCAGCTCAGGCACATTCAAAGCCTCCGCTGCGACATCAATCGTAGCAAAGCTTACGCTATGAGCTGATATCTCATCTTTCCTAGATGATGCTTCCACATCTCCACAGGCTAACCCGCTATTAGGAACAGTGGCGTTCAAAAACTTGGCATGTTCTACGCTGTGTGTTAAACACAATACCTTATGCCCCGCATTTACCATTTTTTCTACTATTTCTAATAGGAGCTGGTTGCGTATGGGTACACTACCTAACCATGCGCATAACTTACGGTGATGGATTTCACCTGTAACATCTTTTGCGTCATCCGATACGTGTTCTTCTTCTAAGTTAGTCTTTACGAATACAATATCTGGTACCAACTCTTGAGATATATTGCTGAAATATACTTTTCCTATATGATACATAAACGCCCTCTCATACCCGTCTTCACGCTTCGGGGTAGCAGATAATCCGTGCCTCTTACCCGAAAACATTGGGCATACCTTTCTAAACATTGGCGCAGAGAGGTGATGGCACTCATCGAATATAACTACGCCAAAACTGTCTGCGAATCCAGGCGGTAAAGAATCGTACCTACTCGCTAATGTGTTTATGGACGCAATCACAATATACTTCCCGTCGTATTCCCACCGGTTACCCTGCACTACGCCGATCTTATCCTTAGTAATGTCTAAGTGGAGTAATGCCTCGTCCTTCCACTGCGATATTAGATTGGTACGATTTACAATTACAATGGCCTTTACTTTTTGGGTCGCTATATAATTTAACGCAATTACGGTTTTACCGTGACCGCACCCTAGGTTTAGTATACCGTGTTCAGCTTCTACCATAGCTTCTAGTGCATCCACTTGCTGCGGTCTAAGAACGGTCTTACTCTCTATCGGTAATGTGTCCCATGTGGGTGTAATTATTTCCACAGGCTCTGGAGCATCCATGAAATGGCGTGGTACGCGAACATGCTCACCCACCAACTCTGCATCTGAAGGCAGATCACCTATCATCAAAGATGCGCGAAGTATCTTGTAATTCACTTTGTACTTGGGGACGTACAAGAAATTAGATACATAGGTTGTATCCTTGTTCATATATATAGCCTACTGATAGCCTTATTAATTTTTGCGGATAAGGATTTATCATCGATACCCCCAACTAACGCCTTGATCTCGTCTAGTACCTGTGTATCCACAACAACTAACGATGAATCGTACCCCTCACTGCGCAGAAAGTAATTTGCGCAAAGATGCTCTAACTGCTTATCTTGCTCAGGTGTCATTCTGTACATCTTAGATAGAATGACTCGGCTAGATTTTACAGGGATGCGCTCCCCAGCCTCGAATAACCTGATCGCCTCTGGGCTTATCTCTACCCCACGTGTTTTGCCGAACTCACATGCGTCCTTCATTGTCTGAAATTTACACATGACCCTTAGATTACGGACAAATTCCGCAATTTCTTTACTCTTCATCTACAACCTGCTTTCTGTAGTTTTCCCTTGCTGCCACGATCAACGAATGAACACGTTCCGTAGTCACTTGTGCGATATCGTACGCTAAATATGTGCCGAATTGTTTTAGCACAGGTTTGTCGAAATTGAAATCAACTTCGGATGCTTTTATTATTCCTGTACGTTGTGTAGACACAACAGGTCTTGTAGCGGTTGTGGTTGTTGCGCTACTGCTTGATGCATAAGCACTGCTTACGGCTCTTGGTCTGTAATACGTCACGGGTTGTTTCGCTTTCTCTTGTATTTGTTTGCTGCACTCTTGTCTAAATCCGCATCCCCTACATGCACTGCTGGTTTCGATGTATTCATCGTCATCTCCAAAGCAGTCGGGTTTGTCGTTCTTGACTTTACTTTCGACATAATAGCTCATAAAATTTTGGCTACTCCTTGTTTGATGGGTATAGTATTATCACAAACAAATACCTATTAAACCAACCCTATTTATTGTATATATAAACCAATAACAAGGAGACAATATGAAGATTCTAAATCGTTACCCCGTTGACACACCTGCACAAGTTAGATATGCAAACGAGTATTTTGAAGAGTACCTAAACGACTTTACAGTGTCCGATAGAGTAATGTTCGCTCAAGGTCTTACCGAGGCAGCAGATATTCACGGCGTTGAGCTTACCGAGAAGGTAGCGGAGTATACAGGCGTTCCTAGACAAGATATTAGTGTAGGACTACATATGCGTAATTATTTGACGGGTGGGCATAAAATAGACGCCATTAATGGATTAACAAAAATCGCGCATTCAACAGACCCATACGACATGGTGCTATTGTTAGAAGAGTTTGACAAGCAAAACAATCTAGAGCGCCATTACCATAGAATGCCAGACCCATATCAAACAGTATTCGTGAAGGTTGCGGAAACAGTTCGAGATGAGACATGGAGAGGCCCAACGGACACTCTATCTCAATCTAAATTCGAGACCTGGGCGAGAGATCCAAAGTCTAAGTCAATCTTACAAGAAACATTTACGCCAGATTTAGCAATCGAATTGATTAGAAATCCGTGGGAAATCTTTATGTCGTTACCAGACCCACACAAACAAATGATCGCTAGAATGGTGAACGACAACGTTCTCAATGGATTGAACAGTCCCGGAAGGTCCTTGTACGATTACGATGGCGCATTAAACAGCGAACAGCTAGACGAAAGCCCCGAGCAACAATTACGCAGATTAGAAACACGTAATTACTCTGGCGGACCTTCTAGAATGGCAGAACTCATGCACGGAAAAACTAAAGGCAATGAGGCGATGAATAGAATTACCGCAAGTGTTCTGCATGAGATGAAATCACAAAAGACAACCAAACAAGCGAATAAGTAATGCTAAGAAAAAACTTTTTCAGTTCAAACACACACCCGTACGCTATGGGCGTAGCTTGTGACTCCATACTCACGAAAGCGTGGCTAGAGTGGGAACCTAAATCCATATATCAAGGTTTGGTAGAACTTGGATACGATATGGTAGACGAGGTAAATGCGGGTAAGCTAGGTGCGTACAGAACATCAGTAAAGACTGTGCTACCTTGGACGGATTGGTTCTCGTTTGAACATGTTATCAACGCGTTTAATAGTGAGATCGTAACTTTCGATAAGCATCAGCCATGCAAAGTGAAGTACCTCATGGCTGGCGTAGACACTTTACGATTATGCCAACAAATTCAGTTTGGGGACGAAGTCAAGAGGTATATCGCAAGTTGCGCCAAAAATGCGGAGCTATTATTTCTACCCGACCCACTTACGTTTTGTATGAAATACTTATGCCGCCCGAAGTACAAATGTAACGATTGTGGCAATACAGACTATGACGACTTATCGGATGGTAGGTGTGATCTATGCGTAGGACGTTACGAAGATGGTATTCTGAAAGATCAACCACAGAAGGGCTTGGAGGATAGGGGATTGAACATAACTCGATTCGAAGAGTACGATTACTTCCCCGTCGCAAACAAGTTCGACGCATTGAAGCAGTTATCATCCGATAAAATTACGCTAGGTTTAAATCAGTTAGATGTTCAAATAGCAAAACTTCTCGATATGCACTACTATAGGAAAGAGATGCGTGATAGGCTTCAAGAGAATCTACAGGAGGTTAAACATGCCGGCATTAACATTATATAAAACAGCGGAAACTTTGGAGGCGATTGGTAACGCTATACAAGGCGGTACTAAAGAAGATGTGCAAAATGCTATTAATGCATTTCAAAAGAAACAAGGTCGTGCTGTAACAGGCGCAGAACTTGCGTCTATGACACCTAAAAATACCAACGTAGATAAACTAACATTTGGGCAGAATGTAAAAGCTCTAGGTAGTCAAGCCAAGGGTACTCACGCGAACCCCGTTACTTGGATGCGTGAGGGTTGGAAAGAAATGGGCGCTCAAGGTGGCGAGGGTTTAGTCGGCGGTGCGGGTACAAAGATGCGCCATATTCCAGCAGGTGCTAGGCTTATGACGGGTGCTATGATGGTGCCACAGCTTGCCCAAGTACCGCAAAAAGAAGACCCTACCGGACAAGGTAGATCTAGAACGGAAAGAGGCGGTGTTGTAGCTGGCGGTTTAGCGGGAAGTATTGCCGGTACTATACCATTAGCGGTTACCAAGAGATTGACTGGGGTTGGCGGTATGGTAGTACCGATGGCAGCGGGTATGCTTGGTATGACTGCAGGAGAGTACTTAGGCGGAAAAGCTGGTAAGTATATAGATAAAGGTGTATCAAAAGCACGTGGCGTTGCTGCAGGTGATGTCACTGCGCAAAAATATGAGGATTCACAGCGAAAAAGACCAACGACAGGAGCATTCGGATGAATGAGTGGACGGGCAGGATACGGAGGGCGTGGTACGATAATGCGCGCTGCCGCGGGTGCGGAGG
>JACCEE010944503.1_pt1 | contig 10582 bp, 7 predicted proteins | sample 7449931 | NCBI WGS metagenome assembly JACCEE01 (sample SAMN15323457, study PRJNA562643) | freshwater metagenome | isolation source: river surface water | place: USA:Blue River Watershed | collected 2017-08-19 | reverse complement strand
CCAACAACGCCAAATACACATTGCGTCCTGCCACCGCTTCAAATAAATCTAACAAGCGTCTAAATGTTTCATCAGGATTACTCACCGCAGACACCGCGTCAATCAACGCAGGCATTAATCGCTCTAATACCCCTGCGCCCTTACTGGTTAAGCGTTTGATAGCATGTGATTGTTTAAAATCAAGCAATTGTTTTAACGCTATCTGCGGATGATAAAAGCCATAATCGGCAAATTGTTGCACTAATTCCTGCTCATCCGCTTTCGCTAGCCACAAATAATGGCTTGGCTTAACATTTGATTGTTGCGCAGACAGAGAAAAAACCTGCTCAAACACGGCATGTACTTGATCACGAACATGATTTAACGCCGCCAAAAAACTTTCCCAATCAGTAAAATTCAACGAATACGCCAATACATCTTGCACTTCGCGTATTTTAGGTAAATCATGGGTTTGTTGGTCTTGATATTGTTGAATATGATTCTCTACCCGCCGTAAAAAACTATAAGATTCAATTAGTTGTGCAGAATCTGTGGGCGAGATTAATGCCAAATCCGCCAAGGTTTGTAAAATCACTACAATTCCACGCTGTTGCAAACGCGGTTCCCGTCCGCCTCGAATCAACTGAAACGCTTGCCCGATAAATTCAACTTCACGAATACCACCGCGTCCGAGCTTGACATTTTCCAAACGGTCTTTGCGGCGCAGTTCTTGATTAATCTGTGCTTTTAATGAACGCAATTCTTCAAATGCGCCATAGTCTAAATATTTACGGTACACAAACGGTTTTAACATACCCTGCAATTGCGCGCCGTGCTGAAAATCCCCCGCCACTTGTCGCGCTTTAATCATCGCGTAGCGTTCCCATTCCCGCGCTTGGGTTTGATAATAATTTTCCATTCCGTCAAAGGTCATAATCACAGGTCCACTGTCACCAAAAGGACGCAGGCGAATGTCGGTACGAAATACAAAGCCATCCACTGTTACAGCGTCTAAAACTTTTATTAAACTGCGGCAAAGTTGACTAAAAAACTCGCCATAAGTCGTTTGTTTTCTGTCAGCTAATTCGCCGTCGTGTAAATACGCAAAAATTAAGTCGATGTCAGAGGAATAGTTCAATTCAAATGCGCCGAGTTTTCCCATTCCTAACACAACGATAGTCATCGGGCTGCCGTCGTTACAAGTGGGAACGCCCCGTTTCGCGCACGCCTGCTGATATAAAAAATCCAGTGCGTATTGAATACAAGCATCCGCTAGCCAAGATAATTCGGTTAATGTTTCATTTAAATCTGCCCAACCGGCTAAATCACGCCATGCAATACGCACCATTTCGCGCCGGCGAAACTGTCGCAATACAGTCATTAACTCGGCTTCCGAACTGGCAGAAACTTGTGTGAGTTTATTGATATAGGTTTCCGCTTTATAAGCTGTTTTTAAATCAGTAGACTGCACTAACTCAAGCAATAAATTGGGGTTGCGCTGACAGCTTTCATAAACAAAGCGGCTACTGTAAAAAACGCTAATCACACTATCGCGGATCGTAGAATCGGTTATTGCCGATAAAAAATCATCGCTAAATTGATTGATAAATGCACTAGCAGTGGCGGGTAAACACGACAATTGTGATTGCAAAGGTTCAATAAACGGCATAATGGCATGAGTTTAAAAAGTGAAGGCGAAATCCAAGCAAACTTGGTACTGGAAGAGCAAGATTATACAAGAGGATGGCACAGCAACTGGTGATGTATAGTTTTTTTACATCAGGTGCAAAACACACAGCTTAATCGGTTGCTATCCACACTATTATTTTTATTTTTGCCCGTGTTTTTCATCACAAGGTCACGCAGTTACGTTATGATACGGGCTTTGTAACTATGGCATATTTTTTGCTGTAATTAATTTAAACGCAACTACCGTTTTCATGTTATGACACTTAACGAAGCAATTTTTGATTTACAAAACCAAGGATTACCGCATCCGACTGCAATTTCGGTATTGTTTTTGTATGAAAAAAATGCCGATAGCTATCACAAAGGCAAAGATTTTGACTTTAAATTCAATGCGTTATTAAAAATACAACACACGATTGAGTATATGTATCCGCGTGCTAGTGATGATGTTGATTAACAAGGCGCAGGCGATAAAGCGCGGCGATTAAATCCGCCTGATATACCATGCCGATTAAACGTTTTTCTGCATCCACAATCGGAATTTGCCGGTAGCCGGCGCGAGTCATTAGCGGAATTAACTCCACAATATGACAACTTCCGGCTAATACGGTCACTTTCGAGGTCATTATATGCCCGACCGCTTCCGGTTTGTGTGTTTGTGTGTCGGGGGTTCTGCGAATAAAGGTGCGAATTTTAGCTTCTAAACTTTGATACGCACGCAGATCGACAAATTTTAAAAAATCATGGCGAGTGACAATACCGATAACCCGTTGCACGCGGTCAATCACCGGTAACGCAATGACTTGATGTTCAAGCATTAATTGCCATGCCTGTTCTACTTCGGTGCCATAGTCCACACTGATAACCGGTGTCCGCATTACGTCAGCACAAGTGATGCTGTCGCTTAACTGTTTTAATTGTTCGCTTTCTACTTCGCTGAACAGCCGACACAAATCTGCGGCGGTTACGTCAACAAAGGTAGCGGTTTTTTCCAGCACTTGCTGCATGGTCTGTTCAGAAACTTGGGTGGAACGGGCTAACGGTGGTGGCATGGTTTGTGGCAGATTTTTTTTCGGTACAGGCTTGTGCAACACCGGATAATCATATCCCATCAGCCAACGATTCAGCAAAATAGCCATTCCTAACATGATAATGATATTGATGCCTATCGGCATCAGCGCGTAATCAAACCCTAGGCTTTGAATGTTCTGCCCAGCTAAGACTGGCGTTAGCGCAGTTGCCGCAGCGGGCGGGTGCAGGCAGCGTAAAAACAGCATTAACGCTACACAGCTTGCAATCGCTACGGTAGCGGCGATGATAACGTGGGGAATGAATAAGGCACAGCTAATACCAACAAAAGCCGCAATTATTTGTCCACCGACAAATGCCCAGGGTTGCGCTAATGGGCTGTTGGGAATGATAAATAAAATAATCGCTGATGCGCCCATTGACGCGATTAAAACTGGCGCGGCGGGGGTTGGCGCAATTGCCTGTGTTAAGGTCGCGGTGATAAAAATGGCACTCACACAGGCAATCACCGCCAGTAATTTGCCTTTTACGCTTAAGTTAACCGGATCGATTGCAAATAACTGGGTTAAAAAGTGCATCGTTATCACCTGATACGCAAATTAAGCAAAGCTTTCACAAATAATTCTGTCGGCTGGAATTCCCGCCTGTTTTGCTACGTCCGTTGCGCTGGATATCAATATTGGCGGTCCGCACAGAAAAATATCCGGTAATACCGTCACGTTTTGTAAATGCACTCGCAACGCTTCTGTGGGGGTACCAACCAACCCTTGCCACGCATCGCTGGGCTGCCACACACAAATGTGTACTGTTAATTGCGGTATTGCTTGCGCTAATGCGCTAAGTTCTTGTTCGCAAAAGATTTCTTGTTCATTATTCACCCCTAAAAACAGGGTAGTTGGATGATCTTCGCCCCATTCTGCCATACGCCGTAAAATGGATAAAAATGGTGCCAAACCAGTGCCACCGGCAATAAAACAACGTGGGTTTAAACTTTGCTGACCGATGCCAAATGTTCCAGACGGACCATGTACTTGTAAGCGTTCACCGACTTTAGCGCGTTGTAAATAGCCTGAAAACTGCCCTTGCGGTTGTAAGCGGATTAAAAATTCTAACTCCCCCAGCCAATTGGTAGTATTGGCTATTGAATAAGCTCGTCTTATACTAAGCGGTGGGATTTCCAAATCGACAAACTGTCCCGGTTCAAATTCAAATGCAATCCCTGCTTGATCATCGGGCAATAATTGCAGAACCAAACGCACAGTACGCTCTGCAATTTTTTCGATGCGCACAATATCCGCCTGCCGCACAATATGGGGTGTACTGCGGATTTGGTCACGCGCATACGGTGCGATAATGGTTAAATCGCTATCGGGATAAGTGCGACACAATAAAATATCACCCTGCACTGCGGCGTTTTCAGGTAACAAAGACGGCGAATAACTTTCTAAGTGATACTGTCCGGTTTGACAAACCGCAATGCAAGAACCACAACTGCCGGCTTTGCATAAACCGGGAGGGAAAAACTCTGCGGCTTCCGCCGCTTCTTGCACATTTTGCGTTGCAAGACAAGGGAAGTTAATCTGTTGGCCGTCACGGGTGATTAACGTAATCTCATAATTCATGGTGTATTCCGACTGTTGAATTTAAAAAAAGAGACGAGTTTTTACTGTCGATTCCATACTATCATATCCTTAACAGACAATGTATTCCTTTAAAGACACCTTTGATCCGCAAAACCGCCCCCCTAATCAACCGGATACAATTTATCCTTGTCCATTTTCTAAAAATTATGGCATCCCGCGTAAACAGGCGTGGTTAATCTTAAAAGTATTTTTTTTATACCGATTTGTCTTATCCAGCATCTTCGTCATCTTATTTTACAGCCGCTTCTCTTCTTCCATTGTTGACCCGCACTATACCCAACTTTACGCGCTTACCAGTAAAAGTTACTTAGTGTTAACCATTGCCTCTGGGCTGTGTGCGTTCTGGCCAAATATCAAATACACGTTTCAAGCGCAAAGTGTTATTTTTACAGACATTATCGCCGTCACCTTGCTTATGCACGCCTGTGGCGGCGTAGAAAGCGGCATCGGCATTTTACTCGCCGCTTCGATAGCCTCCGGCGGACTATTAATTGGCGGCGTTTGCTCGATGGTATTTGCCGCCCTTGCCAGTATGGCAGTACTGAGCGAACAAGCCTATGGCATCTCAATCAATGCAGTGCCTTTTAATTCCTACCCAACCGCCGGCATGTTAGGGGCATCATTTTTCACTATCGCATTCTTATCCTTCATTCTGGCAAAACGTTCAGAACAATCAGATTTATTAGCCACCCAACAGCAACAAACGATTTCTACCTTAGAAGCCCTTAACCAATACATCATTCAACATTTACAATCCGGCATTATCATCAGTAACAAACAGCAGCAAGTGTATATGGCAAATGAAGCCGCGCTGTATCTGTTAGAACAGACCACTGTTCCTCAGCAATTAGCAGATGTTTGTGAGCAACTGAGCCTATTATTTTCATTTTGGCTCAATAACCCCAAACAAGAACTAGCCACCTTGCAGCGCCCTAATCAAGTTAATATCCAATTACGCTTTAGCCTATTACCAACTGAACAGGAACTGTTCTACATGATTATTTTGGAAGACAGCTCACTGCATAACCAACGCTTACAACAAGGCGTATTGGCTTCTTTAGGGCGGCTAACCGCCAGCATTGCCCACGAAATTCGCAATCCTCTCTGTGCAATCAGTCATGCCGGACAACTGCTGTCAGAAAATCCAGATTTAACCCCCGAAGATTTACGCTTAACCCAAATTATTCAAACCCACAGCCAGCGCGTTAATAAAATCATCAACGATATTCTGCAATCTTCAAAACGCCAACCTTCAAATCGCGAAAATATTTACTTAGACCACTGGTTAAACGATTATTTAGCCATGTTCAAATTAGAACATGGTTTGAGCAAAGACAGTTTTGAATTAATTTATGACAAAAAACAACTGTACGCGCTGATTGATCCGGGGCATTTAAAACAAATTATGGATAATCTGTGTTTAAATGCTTTAAAGTATGGCGCAACGAACAAAGGACGTATCCTCGTGCGCTTAAGTTGTAGGCAAACCTCGCCGTGCATCACATTAATTGATCATGGCGCAAAACTGACCACCGAGGTTATTAATCATTTATTCGAACCTTTTTTTACTACTTCCAGTACAGGCACCGGTCTGGGGCTGTATATTTCGCGGGAACTGGCAGAACTTAATCAAGCAAAATTAAGCTATATTATTGATAATCAAGAACAAGGGCATTTTACTTTGATCTTATCTAATGCTGAATTAACTAAAATCGAATTATGAAATCCTTACTGACTTTAATTGTGGATGACGAACCGGATATTCGTGAATTATTAGAAATCACGTTAGCACGCATGGGGGTCAAGTCACAAAGTGCCGCAACTATGGCAGATGCAACCGCTTTATTACAACAATACGCTTTTGATTTATGCTTAACCGATATGCGCCTGCCCGATGGGGATGGTCTGGATTTAGTTGATTATATTCAAAAATTTCAACCACATTTACCGGTGGCGGTGATTTCCGCGCACGGCAATATGGATACTGCCATTAAAGCCATGAAAAAAGGGGCGTTTGATTTTATTTCTAAACCCATTGATTTATTAGTCCTGCGCCAATTAATTAAAAGTGCTTTGTCGCTTTCACCGCGTAATCATAAACCACCGAGTTTAGCCCCTGCTGCGACCACCACCTTACTCGGTAATTCAGCGGTAATGACAGAAATTCGGCATAAAATTGAACGACTTAGCCGTAATCAAGCCCCTGTGCATATTCGTGGCGAATCCGGAGTGGGTAAAGAATTGGTGGCAAAATTAATTCATCAACAAGGACCGCGTGCAGATAAAGCTTTTATAGCGGTCAATTGCGGCGCGATTCCTCAAGAATTAATGGAAAGCGAGTTTTTTGGGCATAAAAAAGGTAGTTTTACCGGCGCGATAGCCGATAAAAAAGGCTTATTTCAAGCCGCAGACGGTGGAACGTTGTTTCTTGATGAAATTGCAGAATTACCGCCCGCGTTACAGGTAAAATTACTGCGGGTAATTCAGGAAAAAAGGTTGCGCCCGGTCGGCGACCAGCAAGAAATCGCGGTGGATGTGCGGTTACTCAGTGCAACGCATAAAGATTTGGCGGACATGGTCAAAACCGGTCTATTCCGCCAAGATTTATATTACCGCATTAATGTGATTGAATTAATTGTGCCGCCGTTGCGTGAACGGGTGGAAGATATTGCGGAAATTGCGCACCATTTATTAGCCAAATTAGCCAAGACAAATGCGATGACCGCTTTACCGTATTTATCTGATGCTGCACAAAAAAAGCTAGAAAGTTATGCGTTTCCGGGTAATGTGCGTGAATTAGAAAATATTTTAGAACGGGTGTTAGCGTTGCATGATGGAGTTATGATTGATAGTCATCATTTAAACCTGCCGATCATCACCGATATGAGCACTCTTGCATTGCCTGAGGAATATAATGCAAGTCAGCATTCGTTAGAAAATTATTTGGAAGATATTGAAAAACAAGCTATTTGTAATGCGTTAGAAATTAATGCCGGTAACAAAACCGCCGCAGCAAAACAATTAGGCATTAGTTTTCGTTCGTTTCGTTATCGGTTAAAAAAATTAGGTTTGGAATAGTATGTCAAATGTTAGTTGCCGAATGATGTTGCGGGGATATTTTTTAATATCGCGACAAATAAAGCATTCCATAATCGCTACGCGCTTTTATTTGATAATGTCTCAAATACGCTTGCACCTGCGGCCATTGTTGCTGCGCAACAAATATATGCTGAATCGGCTGATGACGCAGTGTTTGGTAAAACTGCCGCTCATCTGCAACTAACATGGTTTCGCCGCTACCAGGGCCATCAATCGCCGAAGCTAAACCTGTTTCGCAAAAATAGACCGCTTGATGGGCGGAAATAATCACTGCGGTTTTAGCACCTGCGCTATAACGACGAATAAAAGCTATGTTTTCCGTCACCGCTGTTTTAGGGGCGTTTGCGATGATTTTGCCGTTGCGCTGTGCTATTGCCCATAACGTCGGCAAATCACGCATAAAAATAGTTGTCATCATTCCGCCGATAAATATTACAGGCCATAAAGTTACTTTAAAAACAGATGGTAATAAATCTGCCTTTACCGTTCTTAACGTATGATCCGCTAAAATAAACGCTATTAGCAATGCCGGCCATACCACGGCAGTGAGGGTTAACGGATGCGATCTACCCTGATAATAGGCAAATAAACCCAGCCCCAAAATAGCGATGAAAAATAAACAGTCGCCAATCTGTGTTTGTTGTTGATGTAACCGCTGCGTCAATGTGCCAGTTATCGCAAAAATATATACCCCCACTACCGCCATCCATGTATGTAGCGTTGTTGGCATTGGCAACATAAAAAAACCTGCGATATAAAACACGCGCTGATATTTTATAAGTCCTTGCCAATCAATGGGTTGTGTTGTTTGCATTTGTAAATAACCGGCAAAACTTATTAGCCACAACCCGGTTATCGCTATCACGAAGAATAGTTTTTTTATTGCTACACGGCGCGGTTCGTGAACCGGAAAAATAATACCTATTAATGAATAAGCCAACAACGCGCCAAATACAGGAACTCCAGAATCAAGATTCCAGCTCATTGCCATGCCGGCAAACCCTGCCAGCAATGCCACGGTAAAATAGTTTTGTTGGCGGGGTAATGACCAGTAAAATAATCCAATGGATAGGCTAGGAAAAATAAATCGCAGCGGCCAATATTGATAATACTCATCTACCGAATAATTAACACCATTACGCATCGCCAGCCATGTGCCACCTACGCTAAAGCAAATGCTAATAATAGCTAATATTTTCAATAGGTTATGCTTTATTAATAGCCAGCAAACCCTTAATAACGCCAGCAGGGCAAGAATTTGTAATCCTGCCATTACGGCGGTTAAGTGTAATACCGATAATCCTATCCGGTTAATAATCGGTTTGAGAAATTCGGCATATAGACCGTATTGCGCGGGCAAGTTAGCCAATAAGTGTTTACCGGCACTGACTTGAGCAATTGAATAAGCAAAGGCCTCAAAACTGGTTAGCCATTTTTCATCGTCATTTACTAATACAACCGATTGTAAACGCAATGGCAGTGCGGAAATAAAAATTGCCACTAATGCTGTAGCAAGTAACAACGGCTTGCTCCAAGGGATAGTCAGGGACTCTGGTAGCGATAATTGTAAACGTAGCTGGGACGATAAAAACACCGCAGATGCAATGCTTAGCAAGTAAACGGTGAACCAATTTAGCATTAATATTAAATCATCCCAAGCAATGACCCGCATTAAAAGTATCGGTAATGCAAAAACAAGAGAATTATATAATTTCTTGTTATTAAACGACTTTTCTAATTTATGTCGCAATAAATTGACTAATTTAATTGCCGCGATATTCACAGGTAACAAGAGTGCGATTAAAGCCAAAAACAAGCGGCGTTCTTGGGTTTCGGGGCGTAAGTCAGCGGGGTGAATAAATTGTGCTTTAAGAGCAGAAGTGACCGGTAAATCGGGGGGGATAATCCGTTGCAACACAAAGGTGCACAGTATTAATATAATGAGGGTTAAAAAATAGGCACATAAATACGCAATACTGTGGGGGGGGATTGATTTTTGCCGCATTTAAGGTTGAAAATAAGACATCGCAAATTGAGAGATGAAACATATTATCGTAAAAAATTTACTGACCGGTGTGAATCTGTCAATGTAGCGAACCAGTTTATCATGCTCCCCTAAGTCGTCTGTTTTATATCTACTTCGCTTGACTAGCTTCTAATGACAGTAAATCAGAAAAAACGCTCCCAACTAAGTTGTATGCGCCTAAGGTTTGTTCTTCAAAGCTGAGGTGTCGTGAATTTTTTGTGAGAACATTTTGTATATTTAGCTTAAATTAAAATTTTCTATTCTTGAATTAGTTAAGTCATTTGGTAAAGCTCGTATTAAAAAAGCCTCTAAATTACTAACTAACGCATCATGAACGCAATAAGCTGAAAAATAATACGCTATATCATAAAGACATACACTTTGTTGCCTTAAACTTCTTGAGTTTTCGTAAGCTGGTTGAAAGTTACCTGCCATAGAATGCTCCACTAAGAAAGCAGATTGTGCTTCTCTGTTGCGATTAAAAGCATCGTTCATTTCTTTCCACAATCCTTGTTTCAATGTTTTTCCAGCATAAATAACGTGTCCCGTTGAATTATAAAACAGATAAACACCATTACTTTCAGAAAGAAAATCTATAACTTGTTTATAATATGGATTATCAGTGGGTAAAATTTTCCATCTAGCTCCCTGATTTGACTTAGTACACTCAATTGGAAAGAACTCAACAATTGGCTGAATACTTTGCTGAACTTCAGTTCTCTTTCCTTGCTCAACAGCTTTATAAATCAAATTGGTGACAATCGTTTCGGATAACGATGCCTCTCTTTTCAACCACTGATTTATTGTTTGCAAACTAATTCCTGTAACATCTGCAAGCTCTTGGTCAGATGATACATTAAACTTTCTCTTCAATTTAGTTAGCAATAGTTGAGTGTCCATAATTTTCTTCAAAAAAACTAAGCAGCCTTTTTCAGAGGAATAAAAAACGCCTGTTTTATATCCTGTCCCAATAAATTCTCATTTTTTTCCTCAATTAATTCTGAAGATTGCGCAAAATTAAAACGGTCTAATTCGTGCAAATCTGGGTGGTCGTGTTCCACTATCACAATGCGTGTCAATCTTAACCGTTCCTCCTTTTCTAAATGAGCATTGATTT
>JACCEE011336483.1_pt1 | contig 10589 bp, 9 predicted proteins | sample 7449931 | NCBI WGS metagenome assembly JACCEE01 (sample SAMN15323457, study PRJNA562643) | freshwater metagenome | isolation source: river surface water | place: USA:Blue River Watershed | collected 2017-08-19 | reverse complement strand
GTGCGTTGCACGAGTGGTGCGCCGATAATGGGTTTTCGCCTTACATCGCCGTTCAGGTGGACGCGGCGGTGCAGGTGCCGCCAGAATTTGTCAAGAACGGCGAAATCGTGCTCAACGTCAGCTTTGACGCCACCAGCGGCTTGCGTCTGGGCAACGAGTTCATTGAGTTCAAGGCGCGGTTTGGTGGTGTTCCGCGGGATATCGTGGTTCCGGTGACCCATGTGGTCGCCATCTACGCCCGTGAGAACGGACAGGGCATGGCGTTCCCGCCGCCACCCAAGGCACTGGTCGGCGTCTCGGCCAGCGCAGCGCCGGAGCAGGTGCTGTCGGCGGCGATTCGCGAACCCCTGCGGTCGGTGACGGCAGATGCATCCGGTGAAGCGGCGCCATCCGGCCCAGAGACACCACCCGCTGGCCCTGGGCCTGGTGGTCGGCCCCAGCTCAAACGCGTCAAGTAAGATAGCGGATGTGTTGAACACTCAGCGCCGCTTTAGCTCAGTTGGTAGAGCACTCGCCTTGTAAGCGATAGGTCGTCTGTTCGAGTCAGACAAGCGGCACCACCGGCATTTCCCATCGGCAGGACGCAGGCCTTGTGTCTTGCATGTGCCCCGCTCATCGCTGGGCGGCTTGGACTTTGATGCGAATGGCGCTAACCTGCGAGCCCTCTCGCGCGAGCGTCAGCAACAGCGTGGGTAACAGTTGGCGCAATTTGGTGGAGGCGGCTGCGTTGCCCACCAGCAAACACCATTCGGCCTCCTCAATGGGGCCTGCTTTGACATGGCGGCGCATGCTGGCTGGGATCAGGTGTTGGATCCGTTCCATGCAACGTTGTGATTCGCGTATGCGCTCTTGAAGCGCAGCCAGAGACGACGCTGCGCCAGCCGCCTGCTCGAGGCTGAACATCTGATGGCTGCGTGGCGCGGTGGACATGCGATGGGGTTCGGCTGCGAATGCGGTCAACCCGACAGAAAGGTGAAACAGTGCACATCATTATCACGGACGCATGGCTCGCCCGCAGCCAGGCGCTGCACCTCAATGGGCTGAAGTTGCTGGCAGCCGGTCTGCTGGGCTCGCTGTTGCTGATGCTGGGGGCTGTGGCGACTTACCACTGGGTCTTTCTGTACGGTGTGCGCCAGGGCTGGCCTGGGTTCGAGTCGGTGGCTCGCGTTGTGACGCAAGGCGATGTCAACGCACAGAACCTGTACATGCGCGAGAACCTCGATGCCATGGCCCGCAAACTGGGCGAGATGCAAGCCCGCATGCTGCAGATCGAGTCGCTGGGTGAGCGTGTGGCCGGTTTGGCGGGATTGAACCCGGCTGACTTCAAGGTGGTGCCGGGCGCAGGGGGGGCGCTGGTCGGCAGCCGCACCCTGACGATGGAAGAGCTGAACCAGGCCATGGGGCAGCTCGACCTGGCCAGCGGCTCTCGTGTGGATTGGCTGACGGCGGTGGAGTCGCGCCTGTTCGACCAGGCGATCCAGCGTGCCCTGGTGCCCACCGAAGAGCCCGTCAAAGGCGGCCGGGTGGGGTCACCCTTTGGTTTCCGCATCGACCCCATCACGGGGCGCTCCGCCTTGCACACCGGCCTGGACTTTCCGGGAGATGTGGGCACGCCCATCCACGCCGCTGCAGGCGGTGTGGTGGTGGTGCAGGAGGTCCACCACGCGTACGGCAACATGGTCGAGGTCGATCACGGCAACGGCTTGATCACTCGCTACGCCCACAGCTCGCGTGTGCTGGTCAACAAAGGCGATATCGTCAAGCGCGGTCAGAAGATCGCAGAAGTTGGCTCCACCGGACGTTCCACCGGGCCGCATCTGCACTTTGAAGTCTGGTTCAACGGCGTGGCGCAAGATCCGCAGCGCTTCCTCACGGCCGGTGACAATCTGGCGGCGGCCGAGCAGCTGGCCCAGAAGACCCGCAAGCCCTGAGCTGCACAGGTGGCGACGGGTAAAATCCCGTTTTTGCCCTTGAAACACAAGCGCTTGCCGGCACATGGTGGCGGAGTTCCTCGCGATGGGCTGCGCATGTCGCTGAGGGCGATCCGATTCCCTTTTGCCCGCCTGGCGCCGTGATGGCGCGTTCTGGTCGGGCCACCCAGTATGGCCACAAACTTCCTCACCAAAATTTTTGGTAGCCGCAACGACCGCTTGCTCAAGACCTACCGCAAGACGGTCGACCGCATCAATGGCCTGGAACCCCAGTACGAAAAGCTCAGTGACGACGAACTGAAGGCGCAGACCGAGTCCTTCAAGCAGCGCGTGGCGGCCGGCGAAACGCTGGACGCGATCCTGCCCGAGGCCTTTGCCGTGGTGCGCGAGGCCAGCAAGCGCGTGATGAAGATGCGCCACTTCGATGTGCAGATGCTCGGCGGCATCGCCTTGCACTCGGGCAAGGTGGCGGAAATGCGCACCGGCGAAGGCAAGACGCTGACCGCCACGCTGCCGGTGTATCTGAACGCCCTGTCGGGCAAGGGCGTGCACGTGGTGACGGTGAACGACTACCTGGCCACCCGCGACGCGCAGTGGATGGGGCGTCTGTACAACTTCCTGGGCCTGACGGTGGGCATCAACCTGCCGCAAGCGCCGCGCGAGGAGAAGCAGGCCGCCTACCGCGCCGACATCACCTACGGCACAAACAACGAGTACGGCTTCGACTACCTGCGCGACAACATGGTGTACGAGCCAGGCGACCGCGTGCAGCGCAGCCTGAACTACGCCATCGTCGACGAAGTGGACTCGATCCTGATCGACGAAGCGCGCACGCCGCTGATCATCAGCGGCCAGGCCGAAGACCAGACGCCGGTGTACGTGGCGATCAAGCAGCTGATTCCTCAACTGGTGCGCCAGGAAGGCGAAGCCGACCCGCGCACCGGTGAGGGCGTGATCAAGCCCGGTGACTTCACGGTGGACGAGAAAGCGCATGCCATCCACATGACCGAGCAGGGCCACGAGAACGCCGAGCGACTGCTCAGCCAGGCCGGCTTGCTGCCGGAAGGCGCCTCGCTGTACGACCCGGCCAACATCGCGCTGATGCACCACCTGGTGACCTCGCTCAAGGCGCACCACCTCTACCACCGCGACCAGCACTACGTGAACCAGAACGGCGAGATCGTCATCGTCGATGAGTTCACCGGTCGCCTGATGGCCGGCCGCCGCTGGAGCGATGGCCTGCACCAGGCCGTGGAAGCCAAGGAAGGCGTGCCGATCCAGCCCGAGAACCAGACGCTGGCCTCGATCACCTTCCAGAACTATTTCCGTCTCTACGCCAAGCTCTCGGGCATGACCGGCACGGCCGATACCGAGGCCTATGAGTTCCAGGAAATCTACGGTCTGGAGACTGTGGTGGTGCCGCCGAACCGCCCGAGCAAGCGCGACGACCAGCTCGATCGCGTTTACAAGACGACGAAGGAAAAGTACGTCGCGGCGATCCAGGACATCCGCGAATGCCACGAGCGTGGCCAGCCGGTGCTGGTGGGCACGTCGTCGATCGAGAATTCCGAAATCATCGCCCAGCTGCTGACGGCCGAGAAGCTGCCGCACGAGGTGCTCAACGCCAAGCAGCACGCGCGCGAGGCCGACATCATCGTGCAGGCAGGGCGCCCAGGGGCGATCACGATCGCCACCAACATGGCCGGCCGAGGCACCGACATCGTGCTCGGCGGCAACCTGGAAAAGATGATAGCCGCCGTGGAGGCCGATGCGTCGCTGGACGAGGCTGCCAAGGCCGCCCGCGTCGCGCAGGTTCGCCAGCAATGGCAGCAGGACCACGACAAGGTCAAGGCCCTGGGTGGCCTGCGCATCATCGCGACCGAGCGCCACGAGAGCCGCCGCATCGACAACCAGCTGCGCGGCCGTTCCGGCCGCCAGGGCGACCCAGGGTCCTCGCGCTTTTATCTGAGCCTGGACGATGCGCTGATGCGCATCTTCGCCGGCGACAAGGTGCGCGCCATCATGGACCGCCTGAAGATGCCCGAGGGCGAGGCGATCGAGGCCGGCATCGTCACGCGCAGCATCGAGAGTGCGCAGCGCAAGGTCGAAGCCCGCAACTTCGATATCCGCAAGCAGCTGCTGGAGTACGACGACGTGTCGAACGACCAGCGCAAGGTGATCTACCAGCAGCGCAACGACATCCTGGACGCGCAAAACCTGCGCGCCCAGATCGACTCGTTGCGCGATGGCAGTTTTGCCGATCTGGTGCATCAGTTCGTGCCCGAAGGCAGCGTCGAAGAGCAGTGGGACCTGCCTGCGTTGGAGAAGCTGTTGCGCGACGAGTGGGCGCTGGACCTGCCGGTCAGCAGCTGGGTGTCGGACGCCGAATCCATCGACGGCGAAGAGATCGTCGCCCGCGTGCAGGCGGCCGCCAAAGAGGCGTTTGAAGCCAAGCTGGCGCTGGTGGGTGAAGAGAACTTCACCCAGTTCGAGCGCATGGTGCTGCTGCAGACCATCGACAGCCAGTGGCGCGAGCACCTGTCGGCGCTGGATTGCCTGCGCCAGGGCATCCGCCTGCGTGGCTACGCGCAAAGGCAGCCCAAGCAGGAGTACAAGCGAGAGGCGTTCCAGCTGTTTGGTCAGTTGCTCGACAGCGTTAAGAACGACGTGACGCGCATTTTGATGAATGTTCGCGTGCAGAGCCCCGAGCAGGTGAGCGAAGCGGCGCAGCAGCTGGAAGCCAGGGCCGAACACATCGCCAATGTGACCTACACCGCGCCGACCGAGACAGGCGAGGTCGAGTCCACCGTGGACGCCGCGACGGTGGCGGCCGAGGTGCCGCGCGTGGGTCGCAACGATCCTTGCCCGTGCGGCAGCGGCAAGAAGTACAAGCAGTGCCACGGCGCGTTGACTTGACCCCCCTGCGCGGCTGTCGCGCTTCCCCCCAAGAGGGACAACGCTTGCGGCCCGGCAGAGCCGGTTCCGCGGCGTTCTGGATGGACACCCCTCATTCGTTGCGTTTCTTTTGACTGGAGTCTGATGCCATGGCTGTGAACTACACCGCTCCCCAAGCCCAGGATCTGTTGCCCGTGGCGGGCGTGCGCATCGGCGTGGCCGAGGCGGGTATCCGCAAGGCCAATCGCAAGGACCTGACGGTGTTCCTGCTCGATGAAGGCAGCGCCGTGGGTGCGGTGTTCACGCAGAACCGCTACGCTGCTGCGCCGGTTCAGGTGTGCCGCGACCACCTGGCGTCCGGGCAGGGCATCCGCGCCATGGTGATCAACACCGGCAATGCCAACGCGGGCACGGGCGAGCCGGGTCTGCAGAACGCTCGCCAGACCGCCAGCGCACTCGCTCTGGCACTGGGCGTTCAGCACGAGCAGGTGCTGCCGTTCTCCACCGGTGTGATCATGGAGCCGCTGCCGCTGGACCGCCTGGTCGCCGGCCTGCCGGCCGCGCTGGCCGATGCCGGTGGTGCGGCGGGCGCCAGCGGTGCGCAGTGGCTCAAGGCGGCCGAGGGCATCATGACCACCGACACCCAGCCCAAGGCGATCAGCCGCCAGGCTGTGGTCGGTGGCAAGACCGTGACCGTGAGCGGTATCGCCAAGGGCGCGGGCATGATCCGCCCCAACATGGCGACCATGCTCGGCTATGTGGCCACCGACGCATCTGTCGCGCCGGCACTGATGAACTCCCTGGCCAAGCAATTGGCCGACACTTCTTTCAACCGCGTGACGGTGGATGGTGACACCTCCACAAACGACTCCTTCGTGGTGGTCGCCACGGGCCAGGCCGGTAACGCTGCCGTGAGCGAACTCTCCAGCGTCGATGGCAAGGCCTTGCTGGCCGCCATGACCGAAGTGGCGCAGTTCCTGGCCCACGCCATCGTGCGCGATGGCGAAGGTGCGACCAAGTTCATCACCGTGCGCGTGGAAGGTGGGGCGAACAGCGAGGAGTGTCTGAAGGCGGCCTATGCCGTGGCGCATTCACCGCTGGTCAAGACCGCTTTCTTTGCCAGCGACCCGAACCTGGGTCGCATCCTGGCAGCGGTCGGGTACGCCGGCATCGGCGACCTGGACGCGACGAAGATCGAACTGCACTTGGGCGATGTGCACGTGGTCAAGCAGGGCGGGCGCAACCCCGAGTACCGCGAAGAGGACGGCCAGCGCGTGATGAAGGCGGCCGAGATCCTGGTGCGTATCGGCTTGGGCCGCGGCAACACGACCGAGACCGTTTGGACCTGCGATTTCAGCCACGATTACGTCACCATCAACGCTGACTACAGGTCCTGATCGGGTTCCGGAGCGTTGAGCATGAACGAGAAGTTTGAACGCCTGATCGAGCGAGCCGAGCAACTGATCGCCCGTATCGAGTCGGTGTTGCCCCAGCCGCTGGGTGCGCCCGACTGGAACGCCTCCATCGCCTTCCGCTATCGCAAGCGCAGCAGCGGCCATGGTTCACTGGAACCGGTGCGCCAGGTGGCACAGATGCGCCTGGCCGATCTGCAGGAGATCGATGGCCAGAAGGACAAAATCCAGCGCAACACCTTGCAGTTCGTGCAAGGACAACCGGCCAACAACGTGCTGTTGACCGGCGCGCGTGGCACCGGCAAGAGTTCGCTCGTCAAGGCCTGCCTGAATGAATATGCGCCGCAAGGTCTGCGCCTGATCGAGGTCGACAAGGCGGATCTGGTGGACTTGCCCGACATCGTGGACGTGGTGGCCGATCGGCCCGAGCGTTTCATCGTCTTCTGCGACGACCTGAGTTTTGAAGATGGCGAAGCGGGCTACAAGGCGCTCAAGTCCATCCTCGACGGATCGGTCTCCGCCGCCGGGCAGAACGTGCTGATCTACGCGACCAGCAACCGCCGCCACTTGCTGCCCGAGTACATGAAGGAGAACCTCAGCTACACGCACACGCCCGACGGCGAGGTGCACCCGGGCGAGGTGGTGGAGGAGAAAATTTCCCTGTCCGAGCGTTTCGGCCTCTGGGTCAGTTTCTACCCCTTCAGCCAGGACGAGTACCTGACCATCGTGGCCCAGTGGCTGGCGTCGTTCGGTGTGCCTGCAGCGGCCATCGAAGCCGCGCGTCCCCAGGCACTGGTGTGGGCGCTGGAACGCGGCTCGCGCAGCGGGCGGGTGGCTTATCAATTCGCACGCGACTACGCGGGCTCTCACGCCTCGGGCGGGTGACGCGCATGCCCGAGTCCGTGCTGGTGGTGGATGGTGGCGGCTCGACCGGCGAGCGCCCGGTGACCGATGTGGCGGTGGGGGTGTTGATGGCCTCCGACGGTGCTTTCCTGCTGACCTCGCGCCCTGAGGGCAAGGCCTATGCGGGGTATTGGGAGTTCCCCGGCGGCAAGCTCGAAGCCGGTGAAACGGTGGAGCAGGCGCTGCGGCGCGAGCTGCAGGAGGAGATCGGCATCACCATTGGCGCGGCACAGCCCTGGCGTGAAAAGCTGGTGGACTATCCGCATGCGCTGGTGCGGTTGCACTTCTGCAAGGTGTTCGACTGGAGTGGAGACCTGCACATGCGCGAAGGCCAGCAGTGTGCCTGGGAGCACCTGCCGGTGCGATGTGAGCCGGTGTTGCCGGGGACCATTCCCGTGCTCGAGTGGCTGGCCGAAGAGGCCGCAGCGGCCTCCTAGTCTTTTCAGCTCTGCTCGAAGTCCGGGTTGCTGTTGGGTTCGCGCTCGGGCAGGCGGAAGTGCTCGCTGGCCCAGGCGCCCAGATCCATGCCCTTGCAGCGTTCGCTGCAGAACGGACGGTAAGGGTTGGAGGGGGCGTAAACGCTTGGGCCAGCGCAGGCCGGGCAGCGCACCGTCTTGGCGATGGGATGGCTGTCGGACATGGCCAGTCTCAGGCGCAGAGCGTCAGTTCGAAAGCCGCATCGTCGGCCGCTGCGTGCAAGCGGTGGTCCTCTCCCTGGCGCATCATGCGCACCGACATCATCAGCCGGTTGCCGCTGATCTCGGGCACCAGCCCCGAGGACGGATCCATGCGCAGGCGCAGCAACTGGAAGGTGCGACCCTGCGGCAAGTTCTGCTGGAACTGCCCGCCCGGCGCCACGACTTTCTGCGGCATGCCCGAGTCGCGCAACATCTTCATCAGCAGCACGATGGATTCGGCCAACGGGGCCAGGGTCAGGGCCCACGTTTGCAAATCGGCTTGCCGTCGCTCGGCCGAGTGGTGTTGCCACGCGTAGTAGCCGGGCAGGTCGAATTCGCAGGTGCCGCCCGGGATGCCGATGCGGCTGCGGATGCTCATGAGCCAGTCGTTCTCGGTCAACGCTTGGCCGGTTTTGCCGGGCAGGTTGTTGAGCTGCGTGAAGCAGTCATCGAGCTGGCCAATGACCGCATCCAGTGCTTTTTCGGAGATGGCCGGGTTGCCACGGTAGCTGTTGAGCTGCTGCTTGTGGCGATCGATGTCCTTGAGCACATCGGTCTTCATGTCCGCACGCGAGGCGACGTCCATGATTTCAAAAATGGTCTGGATGGCAAAGTGGTGGTCCAGTGCGTGGGTGCGCGGGACCAGTTCGGCCAGCCGCCTGAACAGCTGTTCGAGCCGCAGGTAGGTGCGAATGCGTTCGTTGAAAGGGTATTCGTACAGGATCACAGCGGCAGTGGAGGCAAGGGCGGCGGGGCGAGTTCCATCATAGCCCGAAGCGGTCGGCCCACCGGTGCACCTCGTGCTGCAAGTATTCGATCCCGTTGACGTCGTTGAAGATCACGGTGTCGGCGGCAGCCAGCCGATACTCGCGCGGGCTCTGGCTGTCCACAATGGCTTCGATGGTGGTGCGTTCCCAGCCGTTGCGGTCCAGCACCCGGCGGATCTGTGTTTCACGAGAGCAGTCCACCACGAGCACCCAGTCGAGTTGAGGGCGCCAGCGCGGTGATTCGACCAGCAGCGGTACATCGAATACGGTGCAGCGGGCCTTAGAGGCCGCGGCCTGTCGCGCGATCTCCTGACCGACCAATGGGTGCACGATCGCTTCGAGTTGGGCTCGTGCCTGGGGGTGGGCAAAGACATGGTCGCGCATGCGCTGCCGGTCCAGCGAACCGTCTGCTGTCACGAAATCGGCGCCGAAAACCGACGCCACCGCGTCCATGGCCTGTCCACCGGACTGTGTGCATGCGCGGGCGATCGCATCGGCGTCGATCACGGTGGCGCCTCTTGCATGCAGCAAGCGGGCGACCGTGCTTTTGCCGCTGCCAATGCCGCCCGTGAGGCCCAGCCGCAGGGGAGGGCTCACGCCGTTCATGTCACAGGCCAATGGCCGCCAGGATGGACGTCGGGCCGAAGACCATGGCTGTCAGGCCTGCCAGTGCCAGAAACGGACCAAATGGGACATAGCCTCCCTCGCGTAACTGGCTGTAGAACTTCATTCCGATGCCCACGACAGCCCCGATCAGCGAGGCCATGAGGATCATCGGGATGAGTGCCGACCAGCCAAACCAGGCACCCAAGGCGGCAAACAGCTTGAAGTCGCCGTAGCCCATGCCCTCCTTGCCTGTTGCGAGCTTGAAACCCCAATACACCAGCCACAGCGACACGTAGCCCGCGACCGCGCCCCACAGGGCTTGTGGCAAGTTCGTTCCGCTCAAGTTCAGCGCCGCGGCCAGCAGCCCTGCCCAGACCAACGGCAGCGTGATGTCATCGGGGAGCAGGGTGGTGTCCCAGTCGATGGCGGCCAGAGCCAGCACGGCGGCGGCGAAGCCGCACCACACCAGGGCTGTGGCGCTCAAGCCCCAGCGCCAGCCGCACCAGGCGAACAGGCCCGCGTTGAACAGCTCGATCAACGGGTAGCGCGCGCTGATCGGCGCGCGGCAACCGGCACAACGTCCGCGCAAGGCCAGATAACTGATCACCGGAACGTTTTCGAACCAGCGGATCTGATGACCGCAATGCGGGCAGCGTGAGCGGGGCACCATGAGGTTGAAGGGGGCTGCCGGGAGGGCGGGATCACCGTCTGAGTCGCTTTGCAGCTGCGCACACTCTGCCGCCCAGCGCAGCTCCATCATGCGCGGCAAACGGTGGATCACGACATTGAGGAAGCTGCCGACCAGCAGCCCGAGAAGGCCCAACAGCGCGGCGTCCAGCACCGGCATCAAACGACCTGGCCCAGCTTGAAAATGGGCAGGTACATGGACACCACGATACCGCCGATGAGCGTGCCCAGAATCACGATGATGATGGGCTCCATCAGGCTCGAGAGCCCTGCCACCATATCGTCCACTTCGGCCTCATAGAAGTCGGCCGCCTTGCCCAGCATGTGATCAATGGATCCCGACTCTTCGCCGATGGCGCACATCTGCAGCACCATCGACGGGAAGATGTTGGCGTTGGTCATGGCGTTGGTCAGGCTGGTACCGGTGGAGACCTCCTGCTGGATTTTTTCCGTGGCCATGCTGTAGACCGAGTTGCCAGCCGCACCGCCCACAGAATCCAGTGCTTCCACCAACGGCACCCCGGCAGCGAACATGGTCGAGAGCGTGCGCGTCCAGCGCGCGATCACAGACTTTTCAACCAAGGTGCCGAAGATGGGCATTTTCAGCAGTGCACGGTCCATGACGTGCTGAACTTTTTCGTTGCGCTTCCACGCTTGCAGGAAGAAGTAAATGCCGCCACTCAGACCGCCGAAGATCAGGTACCAGTATTC
>JACCEE012068774.1_pt1 | contig 10590 bp, 7 predicted proteins | sample 7449931 | NCBI WGS metagenome assembly JACCEE01 (sample SAMN15323457, study PRJNA562643) | freshwater metagenome | isolation source: river surface water | place: USA:Blue River Watershed | collected 2017-08-19 | reverse complement strand
GTAAATTCGGCAGATTGCTTCCGATTTTTCTTTTTGAAAACAGGATATTTTGCGCGTCCTTCAAAAAAGTTTTTAAACGCCGCTTCTTGGTGACGCAAAACTTGTTGAGTGGGAACACAAGAGACTTCGTTCAAAAAACTAAATTCAGGCATTTTCTTCAATTCGGTCAGTCTTGCACTGGCTTGAAGGTAGCCGATTTTTTCTTTGCTTTGGTCGTACAAGTCAGTACGCCAACGCAGAATAGAGTTATACACAAATCGCACGCAACCAAATGTTTGAGCAAGCAAAGCCGCTTGTGCTTCAGTGGGGTAAAAACGGTATTTGTAAGCTCTATTTTTCATAGATTCACATTCTAATTTTAAAAAATGTGATTTGTAAATACTTAATAATACGGAGGTATGGCGTTTCCTCCCTGACCTGAAGGACGGGGTCTCTACGCCTAAGTTTTTGATGAATCAGTTATTTGATGTAATTATTGTCGGCGGTGGCATGGTAGGTGCTGCTTTAGCTTGCGGACTAGGCGGTAGCGATTTACGAGTTGCAGTGATTGACAATCAATTACCAACCGCTTTTGCCGCCGATCAAGCTCATGATCTACGAGTTTCCGCTTTAAGCTTGGCTTCACAAGCAATCCTTAGCAGTGTTAATGCTTGGGACGGTATTCTTCAGCGTCGTTATTGCCCATTTAAACGAATGCGAGTTTGGGAAACTCGTGGCAGCACTGAATTTTGTAGCGATAGCTTACAGCGACCGGCTTTAGGTTTTATCGTTGAAAATCGCATTATCCAATTAGCTTTATTGGATCAACTGCCGCGTTTTGAGAATATTCATTTATTTTGTCCCGCAACGATTCAACAAATAGAGTATCAATCAGCTAAGTTAAGCAAAATTTACTTAGAAAATGGACAAATTTTAACCACAAAATTAATCGTTGCGGCGGACGGTGGACAATCTCGCGTTCGATCTCAAGTAGGCATTGGTTTAACCAGTTGGGATTATCAACAGCAAGCGTTAGTAATTTATGTCAAAACCGCTTATCCTCAACAAGACATTACTTGGCAACGTTTTGTTCCGACTGGCCCTCAAGCTTTTTTACCGTTAAATGGTCAATACGCCTCGTTAGTTTGGTATCACCAAGCGGATGAAATTCAGCGTTTAAAACAATTGTCTTATTCTCAATTAATGACCGAATTATTAGCGGCTTTTCCGGCTGAATTAGGCGAATTAGAACAGATTTTAGGCACAGCAAGTTTTCCCTTACGTCGGCAACATGCTCAACGTTACGTCAAAGCTGGTGTAGCACTGATTGGTGACGCGGCGCATACGATTAATCCTCTAGCGGGTCAAGGAGTGAATATTGGCTTGTTAGACGCGGCGGCTTTAGCTGAAATTTTAATTGAAGCGAATCAACGTAAACAAAATATTGCCGAATTAACGGTATTAAATCGTTATGAGAAATGTAGGCGCGCCGAAAATTTAAAAATGATGACTTTAATGGATATTTTTTATCAAGTTTTCAGTCGAGATCAATTTGTATTACACTGGTTGCGTAATACCGGTTTAGAAATTGCCGATAATATTAGCCCTTTTAAACACAAAGCCATGAAAATCGCTATGGGATTGGAAGGTCAATTACCCAAATTAGCCCGAGGAATTCCGTTAATTTAAAGATTTTTTATTGGCTTTTATTGTATAGCGTTTGCCTTAAAAACTCAAAATTTGAAGTTAAATTGACAACGCTTTCATTTTTTTAACTTTATTGAATAATTTTTGTTTGATCATGATTGAAATTGAATATGAATTTCGCCAAGAAGATTTAGTGCATTTTAATGAGTTATGTATCGCTAAAAATCCCTTATTACAAAAGGAATTACATCGAAATCGTTTATTTACGCCCGCAGCGATGTTCTTAATTGGCTTTTTTTATTATGTGTATTATCACGATATTACCACAACCGCTTATATTGTCGGATTGGCTTTTTTATGGGCTATGATTTCTCCTTATACAACGAAAATGGATTTTCGCCGACAAATTTTAGCAAAATATACTGATGCTGAAAAAAAAGATTTATTTGGTATACATAAAGTCATTATCGATCCGAATTATTTAATTGATAAAATGCCCGGCGGTAGACATAAAACAGCTTGGTCAGAAGTAATGCGTATCGAACAAAATAAAGAATATATTTATATTTATACCGATTTAAAATCGGCAATTATTATTCCTTTAGAAACCGTAATACAAGGTAATATTGAACAATTTACTACTGAAGCGGAAAAAATAATTGCACGTTATGAAACTTAATCCTATTTTGAAAAATTAATCCTCGCTATTTATTATGTTAAATTTTAAAAATTTGGGCTTGAGGCGCGGCTATTTATTATTATTTAAGCAAGCCAATTTAACTATTCATCAGCAACAAAAAGTCGGAATTACTGGCGCGAATGGCACTGGAAAATCCAGCTTATTTGCTTTATTACGCGAAGAATTAACTGTGGATGAAGGTGAATTGTCTATGCCACCGCAATTAGCGATTGCTCATGTGGCTCAAGAGACTCCCGCATTAAATTGTAGCGCAATGGATTATGTGATTGACGGCGATAAACCTTTACGAGAATTACAACATCAATTAAAACAAGCTGAATTCAATCATCAAGGATTAAAAGTCGCGGAATTACATGCGCAATTAGACCTTATTGGAGGTTATACCGCCGAAGCTAGAGCTGGAAGATTATTAACCGGTTTAGGATTTAATCATCATCAACATTCACAACCGGTATCGAATTTTTCAGGTGGATGGCGAATGCGATTAAATTTAGCCCAAGCCTTAATGTGTCGATCCGAATTATTATTATTGGATGAGCCAACGAATCATTTGGATTTAGAAGCGGTTATTTGGTTACAAGAATGGTTAAATAAATATCAGGGAACTTTATTATTAATTTCGCATGATCGTGATTTTCTTGATGATATTACTACGCATATTATTCATATTGAACAACAGAAACTCACTTTATATACCGGAAATTATTCGGCATTTGAACGAATGCGTGCGGAGAAATTGGCTCAACAACAATCGGCTTTTGAAAAACAACAACGAGAAATTGCGCATATCCAAAGTTTTATTAACCGTTTTAAAGCCCAAGCGACTAAAGCTAAACAAGCTCAAAGTCGAATTAAATCATTAGAACGAATGGAATTAATTGCGCAAGCCCATGTGGATTCGCCATTTCATTTTACTTTTGCCAAACCGACTAAAATTCCCAATCCTTTATTACAATTAGAACAAATAGATATTGGTTATTCAAATACCGTGATTGTGCGTAATATTAATTTAACCATTACGCCCGGCAATCGAATTGGATTATTGGGGCAAAATGGCGCGGGTAAATCCAGTGTTATGAAAGTATTAGCGAATGAATTAATCCCCATTAAAGGTAAAATGCTTTTTGCCGATCAAATCAATATTGGTTATTTTGCCCAACATCAATTAGAACAATTACATTTAAATCAGAGTCCATTATGGCATTGTCAACAATTGGATCGTCAAGCGACTGAAAAAGAATTACGGCATTTTTTAGGCGGATTTGATTTTTGTGGCGATAAAGTTTTAGAACCGATCGCGCCTTTTTCGGGAGGTGAAAAAGCCCGTTTGGTATTAGCTTTATTGGTTTATCAAAATCCCAATTTATTGTTATTGGATGAACCGACAAATCATTTAGATTTGGAAATGCGCGAGGCTTTAATTTTGGCATTACAAAATTATCAAGGCGCAATGATTGTGGTTTCACATGATCGACATTTATTACGTTCGGTTACCGATCAATTTTTATTAGTTGCAGATCAAAAATTAATTGAATTCGATGGCGATTTAGAAGATTATCGAAATTGGTTAGCCGATCAGAAAAAAAATGCTGAATCCAAAATCGATGAAATTAATGATAATATTGAATTATCGCGTAAACAACAACGAAAACAACAAGCTGATCGGCGATTACGTTTAAAACCGTTATTAGATGCGGTTAAAAATGCTGAATCAGCACTGGAATTATATCATCAACAACAGCAACAATTAGAACAACAATTAGCTGATCCGAATATTTATTTGGATACTGAGAAATCGCATTTAAAACAATTATTAGAGCAAAAAAATCGCATTGATGAGGCGTTAATTCAAGCCGAAACTGATTGGTTAATTGCACAAGAACATTTAGAAGCCGCAGAATAAATCATGTTAGAATTATTAAAACTTTTTTATCAATTATGTTTGCTCAAAAAATCGCCACAAGATATTCCTTATTCTTGGATTTTGAATCGATTATTAATATTAATTTATATATTGATTAGTTTTTTATTATTTTTAATGAGTGCTTCTGTTTTCAAAGCGGGTTTACAGGTTTGTACTGATTTATTCATTATTATCATATTTACGCGGTTATTATTGTGGTGGGTACATAAACCAGAACGTTATCAACAAACCTTATCCGCATTATTAGGCAGCGACACACTCATTAGTTTTATCGCATTACCTGCTACTGCTAGTTTATTAGTACCAACTGCAAGCAGCACTTTAAGTGTATTTGCATTATTGATGATTATTTTATTAATGCTGTGGCATTGGGTTATTATTGGTCATATTTTTCGTCATGCTTTATCACAAACGATCAGTTTTGGTTTGGGAATTTCATTATTATATATGATGTCCGCTTATCAAATTATGGGATTTTTATTTCCGGAGTCTAATTAATTTATAGCTTAATTTATTTCCAAGCTATAGATATTTTAATTAAGCAATCATTTTTATAATTATAATATTTTTTGGGAGGACAGAATTATGATTGGTCGAGTGCAAAGTTACAATAAAGAAGTGCAAACGGGTGTTATTGAATATCAACAACAATTTTTTGAATTTCATATTGATGTTTGGTTATCTAAATCAATGCCCGAAGTCGGAAGCGATGTTGATTTTTTAGAACAAGATGGAATAGTCACTGAAGTGAATTTATTAGGGGCTTATACTCAAGATTTGCGTCCGGTTAAATCGCGCTGGATTGCTGCAATATTAGGATTTGTTTTAGGCGGAGCGGGAATTCATCGGCTGTATTTAGGCTACTATGGCATTGCCGTTATGCAATTAATAGTGACTTTATTAACTGGAGGTTACGGTGTCCTTTGGGGATTTATCGAAGGTTTTTTAATTGCAACCGGACATTTTTACAAAGACGCTAAACGCAGACCCTTGAAATAATTACTCTTTTCTTGGATGATGGTTAGATTTTTATCGTTGGAAGTTCCTTATTCAAAATTGTTATTCATTGCCATATTATTTTCAATTGCAATATCTGAATTGATAGTTTGTAGCATGGATTTATTGCTCAATTATCAAATTACGTTTGATTATGTATTAACCGGTTTTATTACGCCAATCATCGTATCGATTATCATTACCCCAACCTTTATTCATTTCATTCAATTACAAAAAGAAGATGCTTTAAAATTTCAACATTTAGCTGAAACGATTCAGCAGCAATCCGAAATATTAATGCAAAATCATCGTCAATTGGCTTTGCAAAAATTAGCTTTGGATAAAAGCGAATCGCAATTAAAAGCTTTGTTTAATAATATGGATAGTGGAATATTGATTTTCAGTTATGATAATCAATATCGAACGTTTGTATGTAAAGCCTCTAATCTTAAAGCTCAACAAATCGAAAATTTATCTGTCAATGAATTGGTTAATCGTTCTTTAGAAGATATTTTTTCTTACATTAATACGGCTGATTTAATTAAAACATTTATTCAAGTATTAAAAACAAATGCTTCTCAATCATTGACATGGTCTTTTTCTAAAAAATCTGAATTAAATTGGTATGAATACCATATCTTTGCTTTACCTAATCAAGAAATTGTTTTAATTTACAATGATATTAGTGAGCGGAAAAGAATCGAATTATCTTTACAAAAAAGTGAAACCCGATTTCGCGCAATTATCGAAGCCTCACCAATTCCATATGCGTTAAATGATAAAGATTTAAATATTGTTTTTTTAAATTCAGCTTTTACCAAAATATTTGGTTACGATATAGTAGATATTCCTAGTGTATATGAGTGGTGGCCTAAAGCTTATCCTGATGCAAATTATAGACAATGGGTTATCGATTCTTGGATGCAACGATTAAATTTTCATAAACAACATCCCGAACAATTTTTTGAGCCTTTGGAAGTAAATGTTCATTGTAAAAACGGTGAAATAAAAACCGTATTATGTAGTACAGCCGATTTGCCTGAAAGTTTAAATGATATTCATTTAGTAGTTTTATATGATGTCAGTGAATTAAAATTAGCTGAGAAACAGCGGCTACAATTTATTGAACAATTGGAAGCCAAAGAAAAACAAAATCGTTTAATTTTAGATTGTGCTGGCGAAGGGATTTATGGAATAAATTTACAGGGAAATATTTTATTTATTAATCAAGCCGCTTGTGATATGCTTGGTTATCAAGTAGAAGAGTTATTACACGTTTCAATTCATCAAAAAATTCATCATAGTTATCCAAATGGATTACCTTATCCTATTGAAAATTGTCCCACTTATCAAGCAATGCAATTAGGTATCAATTATAATGTCCGTAATGAATTGTTATGGCGTAAAGATGGTTCAAATTTTTTTACTGATTTCACTAGCGCGCCGTTAATTAATAATGAATCAATTGTAGGTGCAGTGGTCGTATTTAAGGATATTAGTGAACGCAAAATTGCGGAAACAGCTCTAATTGAAAGCGAAAATAGATTCCGTGAATTATTTACACATATCCCAATTGCTTATCAGTCTTTAGATCAAGAAGGGCGTTATCTCGATGTCAATGAATTTTTATGTCAATTATTAGGTTATTCACGAGAATATTTATTAGGAAAATGTTTTAGTGAATTTTGGCCACCATCGAATCGATCTCTTTTTTCCCAAAAATTAAAAAACTTTATTCTTAAAGGAGAGGTTTGTAGTGAATTAGAATTATTAACTGCTCAAAATGAAATTATTACCGTTATTGTTGAGGGAAGAATTCAACGGGATTTAAAAGGAGATTTTCTTCGCACTCATTGTGTTTTAGTCAATATTAGTGAACGTAAACAATTTGAAAATGCGTTAAATAAATCGAATGCGGATTTAGAACAATTTGCTTATAGTGTTTCTCATGATATGCGTCAACCTTTACGCGCAATTAGCAGTCATTTACAAATTTTGCAAAAAACTTTATTAAATCAATTAATCGATGATGATCGTGAAACTTTATTATTTGCTTTAGAGGGGGCAAAACGTATGGATGCGATGATTGTTTCTTTATTAGATTATTCTCGCGTTGGGCGAAAAACGCAAATGAAAATGTGGATTAATAGTCGTTTGAGTTTAAATAATGCGTTAGATTTTTTAAAAATTCAATTGGAATCTTTAGCGATTTCTGTCAATATTAAAGGCGAATGGCCACAAATTTTTGCTAGTCATGAAGAACTCACCCGTTTATTTTTGAATTTACTTTCTAATGCAATTAAATATCGTGAAGCGAATAATTTTTCTGCGATTGATATTCATAGCATGATTACGCCGACTTATTGGCAGGTATCAATTCAGGATTATGGGATTGGCATTCATCCTAATCAAATGGATCGTTTGTTTCAATTTTTTAGCCGATTACAACCGCGCAGTAGATTTGAAGGTACTGGAATGGGATTAGCTTTATGTAGGCGAATTGTGCAAAATCATCAAGGAAAAATTTGGGTGGAGTCTGCTGGAGAAGGTTTAGGTTCTTGTTTTCATTTTCAATTAGCTTTGACAAAACTGATTGAAAATTAACCAAAATATTTAGTAAATATTATTGCTTATAAGCAATAACATAGAGTATTTTTAATTCAACATTATTGACTATAACATATTGAAATTGTTTAGAGAATTTTACGGTCATTCCCTTAATTTAAAAACGCTATTTAAACTTATATTTGTTACTATTTGTATTTTTCACTTTTAATATCCCTAACTATTTAAAAATAATTACTTACTTTTTAAATACATTCAATAAATTTTATGAACGCTCTTACTCTTTTTAAACAATTTGATTTTGAACAATTAAACTCTTCTGATTTTAAAGAAGATTCAGTGAGAGAATTATTAATTTTACCTTTATTGCAAGCATTGGGTTATCAACAAACGCAAATTGTACGCAGTAAAACTTTTATCAATCCATTTGTAAAAATAGCTTCTGGAAAACGTAAATTACAACAAACGCCAGATTATTTGTTAAAAGTGGCAGATAATTATGCGTGGGTTTTAGACGCTAAATCACCGAATGAAAATATTAAAAATGGAGATAATGTCGAACAGGTTTATTTTTATGCCATTCATCCAGAAGTACGAACGACCTTTTTTGCGTTATGTAATGGTCGTGCATTTTCGTTATTTCGCCAAGATACACAAGAACCTATTTTATATTTTGAATTAAAAGAGATTGCTAATTATTGGGATATTTTAAGCGGTTATTTATCGCCTAATTCATTCCAAAATGGCAAACAATTTGTTTATAAATCGGTAACTAAAATAATAGAAAGACAAGCGGATTTTGATTATTTAAATCGTCCTTTATTAGAAGAAATACCTGTTAAAAAACAAGCAGCTAAACGTCATTTTGGCGTACATGGTTATTTTACTAAACAAGCATGGAATATAGTACAAGCTTATATTCAACACTTTTCTCAGGAAGGCGATTTAGTTTTGGATCCGTTTGGTGGTAGTGGTGTAACCGCTATTGAGGCGATGATGATTGATCGTCAAGCAATTCATCTTGATTTAAATCCAATGTCATTTTTTTTAGTTGATAGCCTAATATGTCCGGTTCAATTAACTGAATTACAAGAAAGTTTTGATAAAATTAAAACGGAATATTTATTAAATGAACCCAAAACTAAAAAAGCCATTAAGGAAATTTTAAAAAAATACCCATATCCTAAAGGATTAAATTTGCCAAAAAGTTCTGATGTTGAAACTATTGAACAATTATTTAGCGAAAAACAATTAGCGCAATTAGCTTTATTAAAATCTTTAATTTTAAAAATAAAACAAATTAATATTAGAAAATCATTATTGTTGGCTTTTTCTAGTACTTTAACTAAAATTAACTTAACTTACCATAATTCTGCTTCAAGAGATAAAAATGCAGGAAATTCAGCTATTTTTGCTTATTATCGTTATCGTATTGCAAATAGTGAAATTAATTTAAGTTTAATTAATAACTTTGAAAATAAAATTAAAAAAATTATTAGTGCTAAACGAGAAATGGAACACAAAATTAATGCTGATACTTTTAATAATTTGCAAATTATTCAAGGGACAGCTACAAATTTATCTTTTTTGAAAAAAGAAAGTATCGATTATATTTACACCGACCCGCCCTATGGTAAAAAAATCCCGTATTTAGATTTATCTATTATGTGGAATGCGTGGTTAGATTTAAAAATTACAGAACAAGATTACCAACAAGAAGCCATTGAAGGCGGCGAGCATCATAAAACAAAGGAAAGTTATAATGATTTAATGCGACAAAGTATTCAAGAAATGTATCGCGTTTTAAAATTTGACCGATGGATGAGTTTCGTTTTTGCGCATAAAGACCCTGAATTTTGGCATTTAATTATTGATACTGCCGAGCGTTGCGGTTTTGAATATGCGGGAGCTGTGTCTCAAAAAAATGGACAAACCAGTTTTAAAAAACGTCAATATTCAGGAACGGTTTTATCAGGTCAATTAATTATTAATTTTAAAAAAGTGCGCCGTCCCAAAGCGATATTAAAAGCCAATTTAGGCGTGAGTATTAGTGATTTAATTATGCAAACGATTGAAGGCATAATTGCGAAAAATGATGGCGCAACTATCGAACAAATTAATGATGAAATTATTATTAAAGGAATGGAATTAGGTTTTTTAGATTTATTAGAGAAAGAATATAAAGACTTAACGCCTATTTTGTCGGATAATTTTGATTATGATAAAGAAGCGCAACGATATACGATTAAGAAAAACAAGAAATTTACTTCTCACATTGATGTTAATTTAAGAATTAAATATTATTTGGTTTCTTATTTACGCCGTATGGAATTAGAACATAAACCCGCGCATTTCGATGACATTATTTTAAATATTATGCCGCGTTTAAAAAATGGAATTACACCTGAAAATCAAACTATTTTAAACGTGTTAGAAGACATTGCTACTTGCGTAGATGAAGATTCTTGGAAATTAAAAACACAAGGGCAACAAAATATATTCGTTTAAATCTTCAATTTCATAAAACTATAAATATAGGGGTTTTAATTCAACATAATTGACTACGAGAGATTGAAATTTTGTAGAGACCTTGTAATGCAAAGTCTCTACGATTATTCAAATTATTTGCTTAATTTAAAACACGGTATATTTTAAATCAAATCATTTATCTATTTTTAAAAAATCGCTTTTGGATAAGACCCCAAAATATTTAACATCGTGACATTATTTTTTAACACTTCTAAAGCTTTTGCCACTTGCGGATCATCACGGTGTCCAT
>JACCEE010024627.1_pt1 | contig 10590 bp, 25 predicted proteins | sample 7449931 | NCBI WGS metagenome assembly JACCEE01 (sample SAMN15323457, study PRJNA562643) | freshwater metagenome | isolation source: river surface water | place: USA:Blue River Watershed | collected 2017-08-19 | reverse complement strand
TCAACCAAAGCTGCATACGCAGACTTCGGGCATCGAGCAATCCTACACAACACCTTTGGAATCTTTCTTGCTGAACAACTATTCGGCACGACCATTACTAACTCCGATGGTAAAGTGGTCAGCGTTCGAGACATTGGAGAAGACCATGTTAAAGAAGACTGCGGCGGTAAGATCCCAACTATTCAAGACTGGCTCGGTAAGCTAAGCCCCGAACCTTGGATGCTTGGAATGGGTCAACGTGCTTTTGCTAAGCGGGAGGGTGTAGATGCAGACTAGTATTTTTCTAGGAGAACCTATTGAATATTGGGTTGAGCTAAAAAAGATCTATACTCGCATTCAACCAGTATTAAACCATCCTCTCATCGTTCAGGCACTACGAGAGGAAGATTTAAAGCAGCTTAAGCAAGAACGTGAAGAGCTTGATTACAAGATTAAAGTTTTAGAGGACGAGCTACGCAATGAGTGAGCTATATCAATTTCTAGCCGCAGACTACTCAGCTACAGGGGAAGGCCGAACCATTTGCCTTCTCATCACTCGTGCATATCCTCACAAAGAAGACTATGTGCGGGACAGCTATTTTGATGAAGAAGGTAAATTCGTATTTGAATCTGAAACCAAAAACACCGCTGAATATCGTGCTAAGCGAGAGTTTGTAGTTAGGTTTGGAGGTTTTATAGCGGACGGCGTTGAAATTCTAGAACGAGAAGAGTTTTTAACTCGTTTTGGTCGTATGCTTCCTGACTCTGTAAAACACATGTTGCTCAACAGTGACCAGCCTGGTAATATGGTATTCTCGCAAGAATTTCATTTCAACTTCTCGTAAGGACTGACCGTGAATCTAGAACAACTTAAACAAAACTTTAAGACGCTTAACGAGCGGATTGCAGAGGCTATGGCTCAGATGAAATCTGATAGTCAGTCTCTAATCGAGCAAGCAGCACAAGAGCTGTTTCGAGCAGCCCCAGAAATCGACCACATCTTCTGGGTTCAGTATACTCCATATTTCAATGATGGAGAGCCTTGCTCATTTAGCAGGCATGATATTTACTACGTACTCGATGGAGATACCGAAGCCGAAGTTGACGGTGAGGGATCGTATCTATACTCTAGTGAGGATTACGATATTGCCCTAGCCACACTAGAAAAAGTACGTGTATACGTAGCCGATCCTAATGCGTGGTTTGAAGAGTATAAAATTAAGCATAATCTACCTCCTACTGATAGGATAGAATGGCATCGCCCCTGGCCCTATACTGTTGAGGCTGCTCAGGAGAAAGTTGCTGAAATTGAACTGCAACGAGCAATATACTCTGCAGAGGATGCAGATCGTATTAATAATGCCTTCCAAGCATTTTACGAGTGTATGGTTTTAATTCCTGACGACATTATGCTAGCAGTGTACGACGACCACGTTCGAGTAAAAATTTCTCGTAATGGAACTGAAGTAGAAGAATATAGGCACGATTAATGTTATACGCATCTGTAATCATAATTTTCATTGTACTAGTGTACGCAGCCGTATGGTTTCTGCGCAGGATGCTTACTGAAACCACCGAATACTCATACGAAACCCATATAGATGAATATGGAAATGAAGTAGAGTATGTAAAAGAAAAAACTGAAACAAAGGAATAAACTAATGGGTTCTATCATCTTTATGGCTGTGCTAAGTGTTCTAGCTCTAGTCTCTGTCGTTTTTGTAGCTTGGATTATCTCACTTCGTCGAGTAGTTAGTACTAACGAAGTCCACATCATCCAAAGCTCTACTAAGACTGTTTCATTTGGTAAAGACCAAGAAGCAGGTAACACTTACTACGAGTGGCCCGCATGGATTCCTCGTATCGGTATTCAGGTAATCAAGCTACCAGTTAGCGTATTCAGTCTACGTCTTAAAGACTACGAGGCATATGACAGCGGGCGTCTTCCATTTGTTCTAGACCTAGAAGCTTTCTTCCGAATTGAAAACTCTAATATCGCTGCTCAACGAGTAGCTAACGTAAATGAACTAAACTCTCAGCTAACTTCTATCCTTCAAGGTGCTGCTCGTACCATTCTAGCAAGCAAGAATATTGAAGAGATTATGCAAGGTCGTAGCGAGTTCGGCATCGCGTTCACCACAGAAGTAAACGAACAGCTAAAGGCTTGGGGTGTTACTACTGTCAAGAACATCGAACTGATGGACATTCGCGACAGCCGAGGCAGTCAAGTAATCCAGAATATCATGGAGAAGAAAAAGTCTGAGATTGAACGTGAAAGCCGCGTAGTAGTTGCTGAAAACAAGCGTGCTGCTGAAAATGCAGAGATCGACGCAGACCGCGAAGTAGAGGTGAACCGTCAGCTTGCTCAACAGCAAGTAGGTATTCGTACTGCTGAGAAGGAGAAAGAAGTAGGTATTGCGAACGAAAAAGCTAAGCAGGAAATCACTGAACAGCAAAAAGTTACCACTGAAAAAGCAATGGAAGTTGCTCGGGTGGAGCAGGTTAAAGCTGCTGAGATTGCAAAGGATGTTAACATCGTTCGTGCAGATGAACAGAAGCAGACTGACATTGTTAAGGCAGAAGGTGAAAAGCAACGCACTGTTCTAATTGCAGAAGGCCAACTAGAATCTGAACGCCGTAATGCTGAGGCTATTCTAGTAAAAGGTCAGGCTGTAGCTGAATCTGAGAAGCTACTACAACTTGCTCCTGTCGAGGCTCAGATTGTTCTGGCTAAAGAGATTGGTGAGAATGCTAGCTATCAGCAGTATCTGATTACTATTCGTCAGGTGGAAGCTGCTCAGGCTGTAGGTGTCGAACAGGCTAAAGCTCTAGAGAGTGCTGATTTGAAAGTGATTGCCAACAACGGCACTGTGACTGGAGGTATTAGCAGCCTAGGAGATATTCTAAGTTCTGGTGGCGGCACTAACATAGGCGCACTACTAGAAGGTCTAGCGCAGACTCCTACTGGTAAGGCTCTAGTAGATAAGCTTGTTAAATAATGTGCGAGGGCAGAGAGCAATCTCTGCCCTTTTTATTTTTTCTAAAAATAGCAGGCTGTCACAAAACTGTAACAAAAATGTTATATACTAAGATTAGGCTGATAGTAGCCTGTTAAATCATGGAGATATAAATGAAAACATTAATACTAAGTGTTGCACTTATTGCAGTAGCCTCTTCTGCATTTGCAAGAGATAATATACAAGTAACGGGTTCTTCTACAGTGCTTCCGTATGCAACTATAGTTGCTGAGGCGTTTGGTGAAAACTTTGATTTCCCAACCCCTGTAGTTGAAGGTGGCGGTTCTGGTGCTGGCCGTAAAAAGCTGTGCGAAGGTATAGGTGAGGGCACTGTAGACATAGCGAACAGCTCTTCTAAAATGAAAGAGGAGGAATGGGCTAAGTGCGAAGCCTCAATAGGAACAATCACAGAAGTTAGAATAGGATATGATGGAATTGTGTTTGCATCTAGCGTGGACAGGCTAAACATTGACGACCTAACACCTCTACAGCTGTACAGCGCTCTACACGAATCAAGTACCGCAAAAACATGGAGCGATGTTGACCCAGCACTTCCAGACGTAGAGATTCTAGCATTTATTCCAGGAACTAAGCATGGCACTCGTGAAGTATTCGATGTGAAAGTTATGGAAGAAGGGTGTAAAGCAGCGCTTGGGATTGATAAGCTAGACGACGACCAGAAAAAAGCTTGTCACACTATTAGAACGGACGGCGCTGCTGTTGATATTGACGGCGACTATACTGAAACTCTAGCACGCTTAGATGCTAACCCAACAGCTATTGGAGTATTTGGGTTGAGTTTTTACGAGAACAATCGTAACACGCTTGAAGTATCTACTATCAATGGAGTAGAACCAACAGTAGAAACTATTTCCAGTGGGGACTATCCTATCAGCCGTCCACTGTATTTCTATGTAAAGAACGCGCACTTAGATACTATCCCAGGTCTAATAGAATACGTAGAGTTCTTTGTAAGTTATGACATGGCAGGGCCAGAAGGGGCGCTTGCTGCCTACGGCCTAGTGCCTGACCCAGAGTTGGCGGCTACCCAAGAGCTAGTAAGCAGCTTAAAGTAAGAGACTAGGCAGAGAGCAATCTCTGCCTTTTTTCATTTGCACGCCTGCTTTAATTTTGTTATATTGATTTATAAGAGGAGAATCAATATGCGAACTGTTGAAGAAATCAAACTGAACATCGAAGCTCTTCGTCAAGAAATCAAATATGCCCAACTCGAAGGGCAGGAATATGAAGTAGAGCTTATGCTAGAAGAACTAGATGAGCTTCAGGAGGAGCTGTGGAGTGCACAAACTAGGTAGAATTACGTCAGTAGAAATCGCGCTTGGAGGTCGGTATAACTCAGAGTTGGGCTTGTTAGTCTCTATGGGGGCGGTACAACATAATGGCCAAGCAGACAGCGCATGGTCAGTTGAGTCGTTTACTGGAGTGCCACACCACTATCAAGAAGGTAGTGTGAATGCCTCAGCTTTTATGATAAGTTACTTGGCTCACCTGCTTAACCAAGCAGACATAAGTAAAATAAGCGACCTACTGAATAAGCCTGTACTCTGCGAATTTGAAAAAGGCGAATTAATATCATGGAATTTGTGGACCAGAACAGTCTAGCCGTGCACTTGCACGAGCGGTTTTTTAGTATGAACCTGCATCGTGCTTGGCTAGGCGAAGACGTAGCTACATTCCCGTTGTGGAACCTTAGCGGTCAGCTAGTAGGCTACCAGCACTATCGTCCTAACGCATCTAAAGAAGCTAAGAACGATCCACGAGAAGGTAGGTACTTTACTCGTTTGGCTAGAGACCGAGTAGGAGTTTGGGGGCTAGAGAGTTGGTCATTTAGCGACGTTCTGTTTCTATGTGAAGGAGTGTTCGATGCGTGCAAGGTTACTTGGCTAGGGTACAGCGCACTAGCTGTCTTCAGCACAGAAGTAAACGCGACTACTGCAAGTTGGTTGAGAATGTTGAGAAGTCGTAGACGGGTTGTAGCACTTTGTGACGGGGACGGCGTAGGGTTACGGCTGGCTAAGTATGCTCATGACCACGTTCAGATACATCCTTGGCACGATGTAGGAGACGCACCTCTTGAATATGTTAATGACCTTTGCCAGCGGTTCAACGAAGATTGAACTTGCTGGCAGCTTGCATTTGTAGTATTGTATATTTGAAAGGAATGAAAGATGCTTCTTACTGTAGATGAATTGAATCAGATTCATGCGCTACTTCAGGAATATCCTGACGCTACTGAAGTATTTATATGCAGTGAATACGCTGCAGAAACATCTACACTAGTAGTAGAATTTAGGGCTGGTGAAACTGACCTAGGTATTATGCGGATCGGAGACAAATGATGAAAACCTGGACTGAACGACTGCGCCAACATGCAACCTGCCACTACACTGAAGATGGCTGGGATATTCTAGTTGAGTGTTGGACTGACGAATATATCCATGAAATCATAAGAGGTTGTAAAACCTACGAAGATGCTGTCGTTCAGTGCTCTGAGGTGCTGAGCGTTATGGATGGTTTCAGATCAGAGATTGTAAACGCATGAGCCTACCTACTTGTAATATTCTAGTTGGGTTGCCGGGTACTGGCAAATCAACACTAGCCTGCTATTCAACAGGCTATGAGTTTGTGTATAGCACAGATAAGTTCATTGAAGATATTGCCAAACATTTTGGCGTTACATATAACGAGGCGTTTGCAGGCAACATCGAGGCTGCTACGTTGTCTATGGATACTCACTTGGCTAAAGCTATTGCGGAACGCCGGGACATTATCTGGGACCAAACTAACCTAACTGTGTCGAAACGTAAGCGTATTCTTGAGCGGTTCAAAGATACAGATTATGTGATGATCTGTACTTGTATCGTTCCGCCTACTGAGGAGGACAAAGCAGAGTGGAAACGCAGGCTTGATAGCCGCCTAGGTAAAACTATCCCAGAAGAAGTGCTGGCCAGGATGGTTTCCAGTTATTGGCTGCCTACAGCCAGCGAGGGTTTTGACCGCGTAGACTACCATGATATGTATGCTAATTTTCTATCCGTAGACTTAGGTATCGAACTAGATTAACTATCAGCTTGCTAGTTTGCTTGTTTACCTGCTATATTAGTGTGTAAGCAAGGAGAAAACTGTGTCTAAGCAAAGATTTGACATGACCGCCATCATCTACGATAAGCGGGGTCGTGTACTTAGCATCGGCAAGAATAGCTATGTGAAAACGCACCCACTTCAGCATCATCATGCTTGCAAGGTTGGGTTGCCCGACAAGCAGTTTCTTCACGCTGAGATTCACGCTATCTCTCGTTGCCGTAACCTTGAGAGAGCGCACCGCATCGTAGTTACTCGTTTTGATAAACAAGGCAAGCCTAAAAACGCTAAACCGTGTCCTGTGTGTGAGAGTGCTATTCTTGCAGCAGGCATTAAACATGTAGAACATACTTGAGGAATCCGATGAACCGTCTACTAGACCTACTTAAAACTGAGCGAGTTATTGTCACTTTTACTAAAAAGGACGGTTCTCGTCGTGAAATGCTGTGTACTCAGCGCAGCGACTTGATTGATTCACTTACATACAGCCGCTCACAAGGACCAGAAGGTATTGCTTGTGTGTGGGATTTGGAGAAAGAAGCGTGGCGCAGTTTCAAGTTTGATAGCGTCATTGACTATAGGAAAGCAGAATGACAGAATATGTATATCGCGTAGTAGACGACATGTATGAGATTTACTGGGTTGAGGATGCTACTGAAATCCTCAGCACCTTCGGTAAAGTACATGAGGTTACTAGATATTTAATCACTAATCCAGAAGATATTACCGACAGTGTTAATGGAGGTTACTACCGTGACTAAACAACTAACTCGCCTAGTCGGAGACATTCATGGATTGTTCAACGACTACAAAGTTTATGCCATCGACAAATTTGAAGGTCCACATATTCAAGTAGGTGATTTTGGTGTAGGCTTTGGTCAGAGCGATTACTGGCATGAAAGCGTAGACGGTTATATGTGCGCCAGCAATGGTCGTTTTATTCGTGGAAATCATGACAATCCTGCTGTGTGTAAAACATTCAAGAGTTGGATTCCAGACGGTCGTGTAGAGAATGATGTGATGTTCATTGGCGGGGCTTGGTCTATTGACAACCCGCAGGCCCCTCCAGGTTGGTTTAAGCGCCAGAAGAATGTAGACTGGTGGGAAGATGAAGAGTGTTCTGACGAGCAGTTCGCACAGATGCTTGACGTATACGCTACTGTTAAGCCTCGTGTAATGATTACTCACGACTGCCCTCACAATATTGCTGATGCGATGTTTTGGAAAAGTGGATTGCTAAAAGGCCCACGATACAACACTCGTACTGGCGACTTCCTACAACGCCTGCTTGAGCTTCATCAGCCGGATGAGTGGTACTTCGGACACTGGCATCATTCAGTACAGTACAAGTATGGCCGTACTATGTTTCAGTGCATTGGTATTTTAGAATATGTAGATGTAGAGCTATAACATGACAGAAACTTTTGCAGAATCATATGCTCGCGCTCGCAGGCACGTAGCTTGGGAGCGTGAGAATATCAAGCCTAAAACGAAGTTTTATTGGCCTTGGACAGAGGCTTCAGCACAATGGTGTCGAGACCAAGATAGCTTTAAAAGCCATTTTGCTTTTTGGGATGAGTGGACGGGTGGTCGGTACGAGCGAGTAGAAAACCCAGACCAATCTAAAGTCCAAGACCAGTTTAGTGTGTGTAGGAAAAATGCTGTAACCGGAGAATGGGAAGCACTATGACAAAACGTTATGCTACTTTTACTACTGTATCAGTGTTTAAGCACCGTTATGTAGTAGAGATGAAAGACGACGACAAGCTAGAGCACCTAGCTGACCTAGTTACTTGCGAAGAACTGGAAGAGTTCTCACAAAATCATGTGGATGAGCTTATTGTAGACTCTTCTGTAGTCTCTGAAGAAGAAATGCTAAAACTATTCCGCCAAGACAACAAGTATCTCTCCAGCTGGAGCGACGAATACGTGATTGAGTGGGTAAAGAAGTTAGAAGGAAAATTTTAAGTGACTTGTATTGTAGGTTTGATTGCTACTGAGGCTGTGTATATTGGAGCTGATTCCCTAGGTTCGGGCAACGGTGTTAAGCAGGTATACACCACTCCAAAGCTAGTTACTTTGGAAGTGTTTGAGAAGAAAGACCTCAGTCTAACTAAGATTAATGTTGGTATCGGTTACACCACTTCTTATCGAATGGGCGACATTCTTCGTTATCATTTCACACCGCCACCTATCGAAATCGACGAAGATGAAAATGAGTATCTGGTCAAAGATTTTATTCCAGAACTAATCAAGTGTTTTGACGAACACTCTTTTGCCAAAACCAAAGAAGGAACTAAAAGTGGCGGTAATTTCCTCGTTGCCATTCGTGGTCGTTTGTTCCACGTACAAGAAGATTTCTCAATTCTAGAGCCTCGTTGTGGTTATACGGCTGTTGGTAGCGGTCAAGAGTTCGCTATGGGAGCGCTGTTTGCTTTCAGCCGTGTACAAGCAACACCAGAGAAAGCTGTAGTTAACTCTATCCGTGCAGCAGGAGAGTTTTGTACTACAGTAGGTGGCCCAGTAGATTACATTAAGATTTAAATTGACAAAGGGCTGATTTATGAGTATGATTGTATCTGTAATAGTAGCGATAGCCTTGCTGGCTATCTTTGCTGGATTTTATATGAGTGTAGTATACATAGTCTACACACTAATAACAGGTGGGAAATGAAAGTATATATCGGCCCTTATAAAAGCTGGTTTGGACCTTATCAACTTGCAGAAAAGTTGATGTTCTGGGTTCCTAAAGAACGTGATGAGTATGGATTTCCACATACTGCCGACCGAGTACACAAATTTGGAGAGTGGCTGGCTCACGGAAGCGTTGCTCCAGAGCCTGAAGTTGGTGAGTTGTACGATATGTGGGACGAGCGCCCTAACACTCTACTCTATCGCTTTCTTCTGTGGTTGGATAAGTTCAAAGAGCGTAAGATTAAAGTTCGTATTGACCGCTGGGATACTTGGTCTATGGACAACACTCTAGCGTACATCATTCTTCCTATGCTCAAACAGCTTAAGGAAAATAAGCACGGCGCTCCTAGTGTAGATGATGAGGATGTTCCAGAGCATCTTCGTAGCACGGCAGCTCGCCCTCTTACTGCTGAAGAAAAGAATGTGTACGCACCGGATGAGCATCACTTCGCTCGTTGGGATTGGGCTCTAGATGAAATGATTCACGCCTTTGAGACTAAAGCAGGAACGTTGCAAGATTGGGAAGACCAGTTTAGAAGCGGTGAGCCTAATTTTCGTTTTAAAAAGATTAGCGAAGATGGAACCTCTGAAATGGTTAGAGATGAGAGTTCCGACTACAAAATCGACTGGGACGGGCAAAAAGCCTATGCTGCTCGTATTCAGAATGGCTTTAGACTATTTGGAAAATACTATCAGGGGCTTTGGGATTGATGATGGAAGAACCTACTAAAAATCTATTAGACGTTCTAGCCGAGCTAGGTCAAGAACAGCAAAAAGAACAGGCCTCTTATGAGGCCAAGAATGATGCTTGGTGGAACGGGCTAACTCAGGAAGAACGTGAAGATGCGTTTTACGCTGTAGTAAAGCGCATCTATAAAGGCGAAATCATAGACCAAGGAACTTACCGATACATTCTATATGATGTATTTGGTTTTGATGGGTCTATGTATATGCGCGGTATGGACTGCGGTTATATGACTCTGCACAACGCAATTGTTAATGCAGATATAGGAGAAAAAGGTTGAGCAGATATGCAATTCGTCGTAACGGTGAACTAGTACGTCATGTAGTTTTTGAAGCTAGTAATGATAACTATGCCAATTCTAGTGTGGTCACAGTGGCTTACGATTCTATTAAGAGTGCACAAGAACTACTTCAAGTTTGGCCCGATGCACAGATTTTTGATTTAAAAAATAATTTGCATGTTGTGTCCGAATCGGGTATAGTATAATGTATCGAGTAACGTTAATCAACACGCAAACTAATCAACCACACGAAGTTGGTGGTAGTGTTGTTGAGATTTATACTAGGGATTTGGACAAAGATGTCCAGCAGTTAATGAGGAACAGAGATCCTCTTCTGTTTAGAATTACAGTAGAAAGGATAAACTTATGACTCGAATTGAATGGCTAGCCAAACGCCATCGTGAGCTCGATGCTCAAGTAGAGCAGCTAGAAGCTGAACGGGAACATAATCGTAGTGCTGAGCACAAAGCGCTGCTGCAAGATTTAAAGAAACAACGCCTCGCTGCAAAAACAGAGATGGCAGAATTGCAGGCTAGTGAACAGGTTAGCGTCAACTGACCGTTCATGAAATGAACTAGGGCTGTTAGGTTTGACGACCTACGACAATACGGCTGGCTGATAACCAGAAGATTTGGACCTTGCCCGACCAACTTGGGGTCGCCCATGTAGTATAAGTGTTCTGCCTCGTGTGGAAACGAAAAAGGGTTTATAGTAGTAGGCATAAACCAGAAACCCTGCGCTTGCGTCTTTTGAGAGTAATAGGTTTTAGTCAC
>JACCEE011670029.1_pt1 | contig 10593 bp, 9 predicted proteins | sample 7449931 | NCBI WGS metagenome assembly JACCEE01 (sample SAMN15323457, study PRJNA562643) | freshwater metagenome | isolation source: river surface water | place: USA:Blue River Watershed | collected 2017-08-19 | reverse complement strand
TTTTTGTTCAGGCAGTTACTTCTTATGCACTCACCCAAATTCTAAGTGTGGAAGCACAGCTTTTGATTTCCAAGTTGAGGTCCAAGGTGCAGCAGCACATCATCAAATTGCCGATTCGATTTTTTGACAACTCCAAAACAGGTGAATTGGTATCGCGCATCATGACCGATGTGGAGGGGGTAAGAAACTTGGTCGGTACGGGCTTTGCCCAAATGATCGGCGGGGGATTAGCGGCGATCATTTCCTTGGTTTTATTGATTTCCATCAGTCCATCGATGACTGCTTTTGTCTTGTTGCCGGTATTGATATTTGGGCTAGTTTCCCTCAAGGCTTTCAGTAAAATCAGACCTATTTTTCGTGAACGCGGAAAAATCAATGCCCAAGTAACCGGTAGACTTACCGAAACCCTTGGGGGAATTCGAGTAATTAAAGGTTTTAATGCTGAAAATCAAGAGATTAAAACTTTTGAAAAGGGTGTTGAAGAACTGTTTTTGAATGTAAAGGCGAGTTTGACGGCAACCAGCTTTGTGACTTCTGCCGGCGCTTTGCTTTTAGGATTAGCATCTGCCGGGATTATGGGATTGGGTGGCTACCAGATTATGCAAGGGCAGATGACCTTTGGAGATTTTCTTGCCTTTACACTTTACTTAGGCTTTATGATTGCACCGATTGTGCAGATGTCCAATATCGGCAGCCAGCTTACCGAAGCCTTTGCAGGATTGGATCGTACGGAAGAGATCATGAACATGCCCTTGGAAGCAGATGACAAAAAGCGTACAGTAAACTTGGAGGTCATCAAAGGGGATATTCGATTTGAGAACGTGTCCTTTGCTTATGAGTCAGGCAAGGATGTGGTCAAAGGAATTAGCTTCGAAGCACCTGCTGGTTCGGTAACTGCCTTGGTAGGTACCTCAGGATCTGGAAAAACAACCATCGCAGGGCTGGCAGCCACATTTTTGAACCCAGATTCAGGGGTGGTGTATTTGGATGGACACGATCTTCAATCCATTACGCTTGATGCTTTCCGCTCTCAATTGGGTGTGGTCTTGCAAGATGACTTTCTTTTTGAAGGGACAATTAGAGAAAATATTCTCTTCCCTAGACCGGATTCTTCGGAAGCACAATTGGAATTGGCCGTCAAAGCCGCCCATGTGCATGAGTTTACGGATCGCTTTGAACAAGGATTGGATACCTTGATAGGGGAGCGAGGCGTCAAACTCTCGGGCGGACAGCGCCAGCGAATTGCAATCGCACGTGCGATATTGGCAGATCCAAGAATTCTTATTTTGGATGAGGCTACCTCCAACTTGGATACGGAGTCGGAATCATTGATTCAGGCGAGTTTGAAAGAGTTGATGCATGGGCGCACTACCTTCGTCATTGCCCACCGACTAAGTACAATCCGTCAAGCGGATCAAATTTTGGTGATCGAACAAGGGCGGGTGGTAGAGCAAGGCAAACACGAAGAACTTCTCGCCAAAAAAGGAAGGTATTTTGATTTGTATACCTACCAAGCACGGATTTAACTCCGACTACTTCTTTGCCTTTTCTTTGGAAAGTGTCAGTAAGGCTACCGTGCAGAGGATAAGAATCGTCCCCGCCCAGTCGTAACCAGAAAAAGATACACCCAGCCATAGGACGGCCGTTAAGGTAGCGGCAAGTGGCTCCACACTGCAGAGTAGGCTGGCAAAAGTGGCTCCAATTTTGGATACTGCAGTGAGGAAAAAACCGAAGGCAAGCACGGTTCCGAAAATCACAATGTAACCAAAGGCAAGCCAGGTTTCCCCGTCCCAAGTGCCAGAAAAGCTCCAAGGCTGCGTACCGATGGACAATACAATTCCACCTACCATCATGCCCCAACCCGTAATGGCTGCAGGTGAAAAACTCCGCAATAAACCTACTGGTTGGATCGTGTAGAAGGCCAATGCCAGAGCGGATAGTAGGCCCCAAAGGAGGGCTTGATTTGAAATCACCAAGGACTCGGTAGAGCCGTGGGTTACCAAAAGGAAGGTGCCCGCAAGGGCGAAAATCAGTGCCAAATACTCTCCGAGTACTGGCCAAGTTTTGGTTTTGAGGGCGTAAAAAGCCAAGACAAATACAGGTCCGATGTATTGCAAAATGGTAGCTGTGGCAGCATTGGAAAGGGAAATGCTGTAGAAGTAGGTGTACTGCACGGCTACCATGCCTAGGATTCCAAAGAGTAAAAGTTTGCCTGCATTTTTGGGAGTTTTCCAAATGGCTAATGCTGCTTTTTTCTCTCGGGCAATTGAAAATAGCACGAGGAGAGTACCCGCTAATAACATGCGCCAGGTGACTAACCAGGCAGGATTTACCCCCTTGCTTTGAAATAAAAACTGAGCACAGGTTCCTGAAATACCCCAAAATATAGCCGAGGCGATGGCCATTAAAAATCCGGATAGTTTTTGATAGGAACTTGACTGCATGGGTAATTGGTTCGTCGAATATATGGCTCCAAATTGAAAAATGGTATTTCCTTGCTTAAGATTTCATCGAAATTCACCCGAATTTGGACTTGGTAAATCCCGGGCTATTTCAGAACTTCCCCATTCTTGACGGCATTTTATCTCAATATGTGCTTGAGTACCAATTCACTTTCTTTTCCCCGCATGAATACCTCACTTTCCGCTAGAATTGCCAGCAATGAAGACGCCGATGCCCTTTGGGGAATTCTAGAGCCAATGGTTCGACAAGGAGGAACCTATGTTTTTTCATTAGATAAAACCAAGGAATCGATGCTAGCGTATTGGATGGGGGCTGATAAAGCCACTTTTGTGGTTGAAAGGGAGGGTGTTTTGGTAGGTACCTTTTACCTAAAAGCCAATCAAGAAGGTTTGGGAGATCACATCTGCAATGCAGGATTTGTAGTATCTCAGGATGCAGAGGGGCAGGGTCTAGGACGCTGGATGGGGGAATTTGCTCAAGAAGCAGCCAAATCCCGTGGATTTCTTGCCATGCAGTTCAATTTTGTCATCCAGTCCAACCAAAAAGCCGTTCACCTTTGGAAATCCCTGGGATTTTCTGTGATTGGAGAGATTCCGGAAGGCTATCGACACCCACAGTTGGGTTTGGTGCCCGCACTCATCTTCTATAAAAAATTATAAGTTCATCGAATTTCGAACCATTCAGATCTTCCAATCATGACCCTCGATCGTCGAAGTTTTATTAAATCCACTTTGCTCACCAGCTGCTCATTCTTGTTGCCCCCAGCAATTCTGGACCTATGGGCAGGGGAGGAGCAGCGTCTTCAATTGGGGTTGATTACGGATCTGCACAAGGACATCATTCACGATGCAGACCTGCGTCTTCAAGTATTTTTAGATACCCTAAAAAGCGTACAGCCACATGCCAAAATTCAGTTGGGTGATTTTGCCATTCCCAAAAAAGAGAACCATCCCTTTATTGAATTCTTTAATCAAGGACCAATTCCTTCCCTGCACGTGATGGGCAATCATGACTTGGATGAGGGCTATACCAAAGAACAGGTGATTCAATCTTTTGGTATGCCGGCAGCCTACTATGCCCAGGTGATTCAAGGGATTCGGATTCTGGTGTTGGATGGGAATGATCCGGGCTCTCCGAAATCAACTGGTGGCTATGCTTCCTACATTGGTAAAGCCCAGCAGGACTGGCTAAACCAGGAACTGTCAAAATCAAAAGAACCTGTTATTATTCTTTCTCATCAGCCCATTGCAGGAATCTACACGATTGACAATGCGCTTGAAATCCAAGCCTTATTGAGTGCCCATGCAAGCAAAATCATCCTTGCCATCAACGGGCATGCACACGTAGACCAGTTTCTCAAAGTGGGAGGGGTATCCTATTTACACTTGAATTCTGCTTCGTACTATTGGGTAGGTGAAAAGCATAGTCACTTCAGTATGGATGCTGCTACTCATACCGCCTATCCTTCCCTGTCGCGAACCTGCCCTTATGCTGAAGTCCTTTTTGGGATTTTGACGCTAGATCGAAAGGAAGGAAGACTTACGCTAACTGGCAGAAAAAGCAGTTGGATTGGTCCATCTCCTTTAGAATTGGGTTACGGCATCTTATCCAAAGCGGAGCAGGAGCTATACCTCCAACCGCGAATTTCTGAACGAAAGATCAATTAATTTTTAGAGGGCAAACTTTCCAATACAAGACGAATCAATTCAGCTTTGTCTCCATTTGGAATCCATCGAGCTACGACTAGCAGATCATTTTCGGGGTCTACATAGATGATATTGGAACCTGCGCCTAGGTGAAGAAAAGCAGATTTGGGAGCAGCAGGAATCTGCTTTTGTTCCAAGTTGAGGTAGTAATTCATAAATCCATAATCGGGCTGTACCGGAGTAGGGGTTTTGGAAAGGTCAATCCATGTACGTGGAATCAGTTGCTTTCCATTCCAGTTTCCATTACGAAGGGTAAGGTAGCCAAACCGGGCTTGATCCCAGGCGGAAAGCATCATGCCTCCGCCCCAGTGCGAGCCACCACTTACGGATTGGACGATTTGTCCATCCAGTACGACGTAGGAGTTTTCGTATCCTGTCCACCTCCAAGTTGGGCTTGCTCCAATGGGATCCATGATTTTTTCTTTCAATACCTGGGGAAGTGGTTTCCTCCACACATTCAATAGCGCCAAGGCCAACACATTGACACGTGTATCGTTGTATTCGTAACTGCTTCCTGGTTCACGTGTATCGCGGCCTCTTTTTTGCTTGACTCCCTCTGCGGGGCGATCTCCCCAATCCGGCTTGCCCCATAGGCTGCCCTCCCAATCCGAGGTCTGTCGAAGCAAGTTGTCCCAGGTGATTTTTTGATTGTGTGGGGTGTCAAACAGATCAAAAACATCTTCTTGGTCGAGATGATCGGCCTTGTTGACCGCCAAGCGTAAGGGATCGTAAGGATAAATTGGCGCCATGTAGGGATGAACTAGATCTTGAACAGAGCGAATCAATCCCGCATCTACTGCAAGCCCTGCAGTGGTGGATAGAAAACTTTTGGCCACACTAAAGGTCAAATCCACTCGGGCTGGATCTCCCCATTGTCCGATTACATATCCCTTGTAAATGATCAATCCAGTTGCTGGACCACGTTCCTTCATGGGGCCCACCGGATAGCCAAAAGGCTCTCGACCAAAACTGCCTTCATAATGGGCGATTTTTAGATTGCGATTTTCTGTGTTTTCATGCGTTTCAGCAAAGCGGATGGCTTCTTGAAGTTTCCCAGCATCTACCCCCAGTTCCTTAGGAGTTTTGGATTGCCAATTCCCAGCTTCAGGAAAATAGCCTTGAGCATAGGTTGCTGTAATGCTGATTCCAAGTGTAAAAATAGAAAGGAAGAGATTCTTCATAGGTGAGTCCTTTTTTGTTCGAGTTTACTACAATGGAAGAGTAAAGCTAGACCATTTTTCAAATCTTTTTTTGGTGGGGATTTTTCAAACTCTTTTCAAGGGAAAGAGTTAATGAAAAAAATCGAGTTCAATACGGAGTATACTAAAAGTTTTCTCCTGGATTTCCTTCAACACGTACTGCTGCAGATGAGCGAAAAGAAGATATACATTGTAGGTGCAGGTCTTTCTGGCCTAATTGCCGCACTTGAACTCGAGAAGGCGGGTTTATCCCCTGTGATTTTGGAGGCTTCAGATCGAGTAGGTGGCAGGATGAAAACTGATATCGTAGATGGATACCGACTCGATCATGGGTTTCAGGTCTTGAATACCGCCTATCCTGAAGCGAAGCGATACCTCGATTTTCAAGCCTTGCAACTCAAAAACTTTGATCCCGGGGCTATTATTTTTGAAGGAAAGGATTCCTATATCCTCACAGACCCGCTGCGAAATCCATTGAAATTAGTTGGAATGGCTGTTTCCAAAGTAGGGACCTTCCTGGATAAGGTGAAGGTATTTACCCTTACCCAGGAATTGAAGAAGAAGAGTTCTGAGGAGATTTTTGCTGAACCTTCTATGCCAACCCATGAATACTTGAAAAAGTATGGATTTTCGGATGCCATCATTACAAATTTCTTTAGGCCTTTCTTTCGGGGTATTTTTTTAGAAAAGGACTTGGAAACGAGTTCTCGAATGTTTGAGTTTGTCTTCAAGATGTTTTCCCAAGGCTATGCCGCTACACCCGCCAAAGGGATGGGACAAATCCCTGAAATGATCAAAGGACAGCTTCAAACAACTGAAATCCGACTTAATACACCCGTAGCCAGTGTAGAAGGAGGAAAAATTCTGCTCTCGGATGGTACGCATCTTGAGGCAGATCGAATCATCGTGGCCGTACAGCCAGATCGAGTGATGAAGCAGTTGGAGGGTCAATTTGCGCCAGCGCGTAAGGTGATCAACCTGTATTTTGCGGCTCCCAAATCCTTCTTAGGACGTCCGATGATTGGATTACTTACTGGAAAGCGTGTGATCAACAACCTGGTATTTATGGAGGATGTCTCCAAAGATTATGCACCTGCAGGCAAGTCGTTACTCTCTGTGACGGTATTGGATACTGACTTGTCTGACAAGGAGTTAATTAAGATAGTTCAAGGAGAACTAGAGGAAATTTCTGGTACCAAATCGGACCAGTTCAAGCACCTAAAAACCTACCTCATCCCACATGCATTGCCCCAGGTTGGGGACTTGAAGTTTAGCATACCCTTCACCGAATGCAAGGTGCTGGACCAAGTATTTCTAGCAGGGGATTACCTCTTGCATGGATCTATCAATGCCGCCATGACTTCGGGTAGAACTGCTGCCGAGGCGGTTGTCCACTCGTTGAGCGAACGACAATATTAAGAATAGGAGTGTTCCTTACTTCTTGTCTAAGTTGAAGATGGATCGCAATTCCACTGCGTCTTCAGGCTTCATCCGCTGGGCAAGTACCAATCGCAATTGTCTTCTTCTCAAAGCCCCTTCATAAAACTCAATTTCCTCGGGAGTTTCAGGTACTACCTCGGGTACTTCAATCGGTTTGCCATTCTGATCTACCGCTACAAAGGTGAAAAAAGCACGATGGGTCATAATTTTTTTGCACGCAGGAATGTCCTCAGCCGTCACTTCAATGAATACCTCCATGGAGGAATTGAAGGCACGAGTTACCTGAGAGCGAAGCGTGACTACATTTCCCAAATTGATCGGTTCCTTAAAGGAAATGCTATCTGCTGAGGCGGTCACCACGATGCGGTTGCAATGCTTTTGTGCAGCTATGGCAGCAACAATATCCATCCAATGCATCAAACGTCCACCCATTAGGTTGTTGAGTGTATTCGTATCGTTGGGAAGCACCATTTCCGTCATGATGGTAACGGAGTCCTTAGCAAACTTTTGATTAGGCATATCGGCTGATTTTGTTCAAAAATAGTACTAAAATTCCGTGAAATGTACTTTTGTCTCCTAATTCCAAATTTAATTTGGAATTAATGAAGTCCTGAACAGCCTAAACTAGAGTGATTTTCAGTGATTCCAACCTTCTTTTCCAAGTAAAGGCACAAAGGCAAACCCTTTAAATTCTTCGCGTTGGATTTCGGTAGCCGACTTTTTGGTGATCTTCACCATGGCCTGCTTGCTGCGGTCTCCAACAGGGATGACGAGAATCCCCCCGATTTTCAGTTGCTGGATCAGGGCTTCAGGGACTACAGGAGCCCCGGCGGTCACGATGATTTTATCGTAGGGGGCATGCGCGGGCACACCTCCTGTGCCATCTCCATAGAACAGTTGTAGTTGGATTCCTAGTCGCTGCAAAAAGCGGCTCGTATGATCAAAAAGCTTTTTTTGATACTCGATACTGATTACTTCAGCGCCTAGCAGGTGCAAGATGCAGGCTTGGTACCCCGAGCCGGTTCCGATTTCAAGGATTTTGTCCCCAGGTGCAACTTCCAGCAGGGAAGATTGAAAGGCTACCGTGTAGGGTTGAGAAATGGTTTGTCCTTCGCCAATGGGAAAGGCCTTATCCTCATACGCATGAGAAATCAAAGCCGTATCGAAAAAAAAATGGCGCGGTAGCGTGTTGATTGCATCCAGTACTGCTTCATTTTGAATCCCCTTTTTGCGAAGTTCAGCTACTAGAGCCTTTCGCTTTCCTTTGTGTAAGTAGGTATCTTCTAACTTGAGCATGAATTTTGGACTTGAGCCCTCGAAGATAATTGATTAATTGCCGTACTTTGAATCCGAAAAGGCAATTTTTGGTATAGATTGTCGGAAGTACCTAATCCTCAGCACATGTTTACTGGAATCATCGAAGCCATCGGCACCCTAAGTCAGCTCACCACCGAAGGGACAAATACGCATTTTTATTTTTCAAGCCCATTGACTGCTGAATTGAAGGTAGATCAATCCTTGGCACACGATGGCGTATGCCTTACGGTAGTGGAAGTTACCCATGGAGGTTATCGAGTGACAGCAATTGCGGAAACCTTGCAGAAAACGAATTTATCCACTTGGAAAGTGGGTAAAAAAGTAAACTTGGAGCGCTGCATGTCAGCAAATGGACGATTTGATGGACACATCGTCCAAGGCCATGTGGATCAGATAGGCACGATTCAGCGAATCGCAGATCAGGATGGATCTTGGCTAGTGGATGTGAGTTTCGATGCTGCTTTGGGGAATGTGACCGTGGAAAAAGGCTCTATCACGATGAATGGAACTAGCCTGACCTGCTTTAATTCTGCCCCAGGATCTTTTTCCGTGGCGATTATTCCTTACACCTATGCCTTTACCAACTTTCATCAATTGAAGGCAGGTGATATCGTCAACTTGGAGTTTGACATTGTGGGCAAGTACATTCAGCGGATCACTAAAGGCTATCTTTGAGGAAAACCCGTTGGAGTACAAACAAAAAGTGGCAGCAAGAAAACCTTGCTGCCATTTTTTGATTCAAAAGTACTTACACCTTGATGTAGATTTTATTTTTATCCATTAAGAATCCAATGCTCCAAATCAAAAGCATATAGGCAATAGCAAATAGGAAGGAGGCATTTTTAGGTTCCAGCCAACTGGTAAATCCTTTTGCGTAGATCACATCTTGCAAGTTGCTATTGCCAACAGGAATGAAGGAAATGAGTGCGATCACGATCCCAGAGCATACATACAGGATGAGCGGGTTGCGTCCAAAGGCCTGAAAGAAGTAGGTCCAAGAAGAAACCCGATTGACCTCCACCACAAAAACAAGAACTGAAAGCAAGACCAGATCCCAGCCTACGGTAAGTAGCACGTAAGGGCTAGTCCAAATTTTCTTGTTGATTGGGAATAAAACATCCCAAGCATAACTCAAGCCAATCAAGACAATTCCCATTACCAGAAGCATTCGTACGACTGGAACAGTATTTCCATTTTTTTGGATAAATCGGCCTGCTAGGTACCCTCCAATCACATTGACGATGGAAGTGAGCGTACTCAAAATTCCTTCTGGGTCAAATGGAATGCCTTCTCCCATGTACATTCGCTTTTCGCCAATAACTGCCAAGTCCAGATGAAGGGCCACGTTACCTTCCAAACTATACGGATCGCCTGCAGTTCCGAAATAGTAGAGGGTGGGCCAATATAAGATAAGTGAGGCAATGCTAAAGATCCAGCCTAGTCTGATTCCTCCCCAATACAAGAGGAGCGCAGCACCTAAATAGGATAGTGCGATGCGCTGCAATACCCCCAACAATCGGACTTCAGTCAAATCAATGAAAGCAAGTTGGCCGGCTTCATTGGGTTCAAAGAAAGGAAAAGCATTGAGCAACCACCCGATAGCAAAAATGAGGGCCGCTCGGGTAAAAACTTTTTTGTAAAATTCACCAGGCCGCATGTCCTGCATCTTTTTGAGAGCAAAGCTCATTGCGTTTCCTACCACAAAAAGAAAGGTAGGAAAGACCAAGTCGGTAGGGGTAAATCCATGCCAGTCGGCATGGGCGAGTGGAGCATAGAGTGTGCTCCAATCTCCAGGGGTATTTACAATGACCATGAAGGCCAAAGTCATGCCCCTCAAAACGTCTAAAGCCAAGTATCGTCCATTTAAGGTGTTGGTCTGTTGATCTATTCGCATGGGTTAAGTTTGGGTTATACTGGGTGGTTAATCTTTCGCTTATTAATTTATTTAAAATTAGATGCTTATAAAAATAACTCCCCTTAAATTTATTCAGTCACCAAAACTAGAAGTTAACCTATGCACTACTTTTTCTTCCGACGCATCTTTTTTTGCACCCTATTTACCGGTTTTCTACTTCCCAAAGGATGGGCTCAAGTGCATGCTTCTTGGTCTCTGGAAGAGAACAAAATCACTGCTCCCCAGCAGCATATTGCAAGCCTCACGCTGACCAATCGTGGTACAGCGGCGCTGGATGCAGGCTGGAAGTTGTATTTCAATACCATTTTTATTTCCACTCGGAGCCAGTCCTTGGACCCGAAACTTAGTTTGAAGCATCTTCAAGGTGATTTCTTTGTATGGGAAGGGGAGACGCCTTCCTTGAAGCCCAACGAGTCTTTTTCTTTTTCCTACCGAAGTTCTGGGACATTTTTAAAAAATGCCTATCCTCCGGAGGGCTTGATTATTTTCCATGCGGATGGGAAAGGGGAGGAGATTTCCCAGTACCAAAAAGAAGTCATGACTGAGGCCGATA